>Ga0255768_10000339_pt1 | contig 48309 bp, 30 predicted proteins | sample 071ome_33_FD_179983 | JGI IMG/M metagenome (GOLD analysis project Ga0255768, IMG submission 179983) | Coastal salt marsh microbial communities from the Groves Creek Marsh, Skidaway Island, Georgia - 071412AT metaG (version 2) | ecosystem: Environmental > Aquatic > Marine > Intertidal zone >... | reverse complement strand
TTATTGTCTTTTTCGGTAATTGCTACCTTTGCAGGTGCACCATACTTACCCGGCATTCTCTTAACCAACGCATTGTAATCATTTACTGTAACCGCTCTGTTCTGAGCCGCAAAGTTGAAAGATACCATGTTTCTCACTTCCTCAATTGATGGTTGATTAGCACCACCAATAGCCGCGGTTACGTTTCTAACATTCAATGAGTTGATAACGTTTTGGTTAATATTGTTAGAAGGTCCATTCACATAGAAGTTAGTATTACCAACCTGAGTGATTGAGTTTACACCAACGTTTGAGGATAAACCACCACCAACTCTATATTTTACGAATATTGTGGTATTTGCCTTAACCGTCTTACCTAATGCAATATTGTTTTGATAATCCTGAACTCTTAATGGAATACCTGTATTTGCAAACTCAGCAAGTTGTTCATCAGGTGTTACCGTAGCACCACCGAATTGAACCTTCATAAACCCTTCAGGAGTATATTCCGTAATAAACTTATTATCCGTTTCAATATATCTACCCACCTTAATACCTGGCTCGTCAGAAGGTTTTGAAGGGTCTTCAACAAAAACTCTCGGCTCCGCTAATGAATCTACCTCATACCATTTGTTAGGTGAATTGATAAAGTCACTGTATGAAGGAGTTGATTGGTAAGACACCCCATCCTTTTGAATAATAGAAGTGATTGACAATACATTTTTTTCAGGTAAGAAGAACTCGTAGAATGGTCTTACTTCATTTGGTGTAATAACCTTTTTGAAAACTTTAGTTGTCCCATTAACCACAACCTCTCTTTTGGTAATTGTATAATTAATGAGGTTATTGTTTGAATCAAAGTTTGGTATCTTTGTTCTGTTTGGATAACCATCTGAATTGTATTGTGATGAGAAGTCGATGTCCTCAACATTCTCAAATACCTGACCACCACCAATGGCTTGTGACCCCGCTCTTAATACTCCCAAATAACGAGTATCTTCTTGGTCACCAAAGGCAGGAACTGTAATTGAAAAATCAACTAAGGCTACGGACGGTCTGTTACCCGGTATTTTAAGACCATAAGTTCTGGCGATGTTAAAGATAGATGACCTCTGTTGTGCATATTGTAAAACAGTCTCTTGGATACTACGGTCAATATGATAATGTAAGTTATCACCAATTGCAGCATTAAGGTCCATAAATACAGAGAACACCGACGCATCATTGAAGTTATCAATAAGTTCGGGGTAATACTGTCTCGTATAATTGACTAAGTCCTGTCTTAGACTTTCAAAGTCTCTATCGGTATATGAAATTCTCTTGTCTGCCATATACTATTAAATATTGATTATTATGAAATCTTTACTCTCAAAAGTGCTATCAGTAATAGTATAATCTATTCTAACCTTCGCAGTGTATTCCTCAGTTCCTCTTCCCGGAACCCTATAAATCCCTCCAACACCTATATTGTCCATATTTATTTCTCCTTGAGCTTCTAAATCTTCTAAATAAGGAGTGATACTAATTTCGTTAATTATTAAATTTGGCAGATATTTGTCGACGGCATCACGGATATCCGCCTTAATTGCCTCAAAACTCAAACCGTCCATTGGTTCAAATATAAATTCATAGATACGTGTACCAAAATCAGGTAAATAATACCTACTACCCTTTCGTGTTAAGATTAAATGCAATAGGTCAGTTCTTATTTCTTCATCCGCATCTTGCGATAATGAAAGAAATTTACCATATCTACTGTCTCTAAATGGAAAGTTAACTCCGTATGTTTTGCCCTGTGCCATATCTCATAAATATCTTAACTGATTAAATTATAAAAAAAAGAGGACCGAAGTCCTCTTTTATATTAAATGATTGTGTTTTTTAACAATTAACCCTCACAAGCCACACATTGTAAGTCGTTCAAGTTAAGTTTCTTTCTTGAGAAAGCTTGAGCCGAGTTCATTGAGTGTTGGTAGTATAATGTTTTAACTCCCAACTGCCATGCGTCGATAAGAAGTTTGTTTACATCCTTTGTCGGCATGTCAGGTGAAATCATCAAATTCAATGACTGAGATTGGTCAATATAAGACTGACGAACCGCAGCTTGGTTGATGATAGACGATTGATTAATCTCAGCAAAAGTTCTAAAGATATCTTTCTGGTCATCAGTTAAGAAGTCCAAGTGCTGAACTGAACCGTCGTTTTGTTTGATACTATTCCACACCTCTTTGGTGTCTTTACCCATCTCACTCAACAACTCTTTAAGAATTGGATTCTTAATAGTTACCTTCATCTTAGCAACGTCCTTAACGTAACAGTTAGACCAAATTGGTTCAATTGATTGTGATACCTGACCTAAGATAAACGCTGAAGATGTTGTTGGAGCAATTGCATTCAACGTAACGTTTCTTCTACCGTAACCTTCCAAGTATTCAGGTTCACCAAACATCTTAGCTAATTCTTCAGATGCCGCGTATGACTTATCTTTGATTAGTTTGAACACTTCAACGTTCAATCTTGCAGTCTCACGAGTATCAAATGGTAATCCTCTTTTCTGTAGGAATGAATGCCACCCTAACACTCCAAGACCCAACGCTCTTTGTCTTTTAGCGAAGTTGTAAGCTTTCTCCAAATAGAAGAATCCTCTCTTACCCTCGATAGTTCCATTGTCTCTGATGTCCTCAATCTTAGTTAAGAATTCAGTAACAACCGCATCTAAGAACATTGTCATAATCTCAACAGCATCTGTGTCTTTCCACTCATCATAGTGAAGAACATTCATTGATGACAACACACAAACAAATGACTCTTCTTCAGAATTGTGAAGTGCAATCTCAGAACATAGGTTAGAGTTGTAAATCTTCGCGTCATTGTCTTTGTAAACGTCTACTGTGTTTTTGTTCATTGTGTCAGCAAACATGATATATGGATAACCAATCTCACCACGTCTTTGAATGACCTTAGCCCAAATTGCTCGTTTTTTATCGTCACCAGCAATCATATCTTCCATAAACTCATCAGTCACCGTGACCGCATGTGTTAGGTCCTGAATAGGGAACCCTTCAGTTCCAATCTCCAAGAACTCCATAATATCTGGATGTTCAACAGGGAGATATGGTGAAAAACGACCGCGACGAGTTGAGCCCTGAGAGATGTTATCCACAACACTCTGAAATAGGTTCATAAAGTGAACCGCACCAGGTGCATGTCCATTATCTGTAATCTCAGCACCACGACCACGAATGTTTCCGAAGTATCCTGAGGTACCACCGCCCATCTTACTCATCTCACCAACTTCAGCTTGTGTATACAAAATTGATTCAATATTATCTCCGATGTTAGAACCAAAACAACTTACAGGTAATCCTCTCTTCTTTCCGAAGTTCGCCCATACTGGTGAAGATAGTGAATACCATCCTTTACCCATATAGTCGTAGAATTTATCTGCAAACCCTTCAATACCTAACAACTTTTCTGCATGTTCTGCAATTGTTCTAATCCTCTCTAAAGGTTCTTCACCTTCACTCAAATACCCTCTTCTAAGGAATGTTATCGATTCCTCATTAATCCAATCAAAAGGTTTTCTGTCGTTCATATTTTTTAGTTTTTATATTAAAATAAATCGTTTGATGTTATTGATTTAGATTTCTTACTGTAGTTAATACTTCTTTTGTTAAAGAAATCTGTATGTTTGGTGGTTAGGATTTCGTCGTCAAACCATTCAGTTGTTTCCAACAATGGTTCATTGATTTCAAAAATACTGTCAATACCGATTGAGTTCAAAGATACGTTGAATCTATGTTTAATGAACTCCATTGTCTGAGATTTCGTCAAAAATCCTAAATCTCCTTTTTCAAAAATCCAGTCAACGATTTCACTTTCAGCCTCATAAGCTTCATTTGTTGCAACAATTAAATCTTCAATCAATTGAGGTGTCCACCAATCAGGGTTTTCTGATTTGATAAGATTAACCAAATCAAATCCAAACTCAGCGTGAATGTTCTCCTCTTTTGATGTTGCCTCAACAGCATTTGAAATACCTTTTAGGACGTTTTTATGTTTGTTGAATGACATAATAACTAAGAATTGTGAGAACAATGAAACATTCTCCACAAACATTGAGAACAATACTACAGACTCAAAGTAGTCTCTGTTTTCCACAGATTTTGAGTTTGAGATAGATTTCTCAAGATATTTGATTCTTCTTCTAATTGCTGGAACCTCCAATAAGTTTTCAAACTCCCCATTCAATCCCAACAATTGAATTAAGTGAGAATACGCATCTGCGTGTCTTACTTCTGATTCTGCAAATGTAGCACCTACGTTACCAATCTCTGGTTTCGGCATTCTTTTGTAGATATCACCCCAAAAGGTTTTAACCGCCACCTCAATCTGAGAGATTGCAAGCATCGCTCTTTCAACCGCACTTCTCTCTTTTTCGTTAAGGTGAACTTTATAGTCCTGAATATCTGAAGTGTAGTTAAACTCCGTATGTACCCAGTATGAATGACGAATAGCATCCACATATTCATTAAGATTAGGGTAGTCATAAGGTTTTAAGTTTACTCTTTTGCTAAAGATATTTGGTCTATGCTTAGAACGATAAATGATATATTCTTTGGCAACGTCGTTCAATCCGTTGTCCATCAGTTTGTTTTCAACCATATCGTGAATCTCGTCAACATGAGGGACGTGCTCTTTATTACTTCTAAAAATCGCTTTTGTAGAAATTCTTGCAATCTTTTCAGCCATCTCAGTGTCAACCTTATCAATACCATTCATTGCATTGATAACCGCTCTTTCGATTTTAGTGGTATCGAATACTTCTTTTTCACCGCTTCTTTTTACGACATAGCGGATGTCCTTACTAACTGCGTTAACTAAACTTTCCATACCTATATTTTTACTTAATTATTTTGAGACTCTCTTTGTTGACGTTTTTCCATCAACATTTTAATTCTGTCTCGATTTTTTTCTTCTTTCTGTTCCTCGTGACCTAAGAAAGTCATACTCTGTTCAGTATCGATAACTAACATTTCATTATCATACTTACAATTTTCGAAGATGATTCCATCCTTTCCGATACGAGACTTCGTAATCGCAATAGTGGCAAGATTCATCTCTTTTTGAGTTAGAGACTTAGCAACTGAGATAATTACGTGACCTACCTGAGCCTTCTTAATAGAACCACCCATTTGGTCTGTTGTTACCACCTCAGAAGAAATTGATGAACGGTTACCTTGAGTTGCAGTCCAACCCACAATATCCAATTCGTGACACATCGCTTCAAACGCTCTCATCACAGAACCTTCACTCTTCCATTCATCACCCAAATTCTTATCAGGAGTGATACAATCAATGTAATCCAACACAATCATATCAATCTTATTTCCCTCTGCAATCATCTTGCGAATTTGGTTTTTGATTTGATTCATAGTCAAAGTATCCGAAGGAAGTTTTTTAAGAATCAAACTGTTCTTAGTTTTTTCCTTAATCTCTTTCACCTTAGTCATCACATCATCTCTGTGGTTAGAAAGGTCATCAGGTGCAATTCCTGTCCATAGGGTAAAATGTTTTCTCTGAATAATCTTTGGGTTATCCTCAAAGAATACCTGTAAAACATTGTAACCCAAGTTGAATCCGTTGTTAGCAATCTTCGTTAAGAACGTCGTCTTACCAACACCTGTTGGAGCCAAAATTACACCAATTTCACCCTTAGCTAAACCACCTTTAAGTAGGTTATCAATACCTGGAACTCCCATCGGGATTGGATGACGATAATCGTCGTCCAAAACCACATCTAAGTTTGAAAAAACATCTGCTGTTCCAGTATCAACTTCCCCCACCTGAAGTGCCTCTCTAACCATCTCTTCCAAATGGTCATAAGACTCAAAATCACCTTTGTCTATAATCTTTTGAGCTTTACTCATCACCTTCTGTAATTCTTGTTGTTTACAGAACTTCAGTGACTTTTCTTGAACAAAAGTAGAACCTTCAATTGGTGCCTCTTTTACCTCTGAGATGGTATCAAGGACCATTTTTTGAGCCATAGGAGAGGAAATCTCACTTTTTGTAAGTTGTTCTAATGTTGCGAAGGTCGGAGCATGTTCATACTTCTGATAATACTCTTTGACCATTTGCATCATTAGCTTGAAATATTGATTATCAAAATACTTCGGGTCCAAAACATCTACAATCGAATTTGAGAAATCCTTGTCAACAATGATGTTATTTAGTAGTTGTAATTGGAAGGAGTTTCCGAGGTATCCGAAGTTGATTTCTTTTGACATATCAATAAAATTTCTGTTGGGTAAAATATAAATATAGTTAAGCTAACTGATAATCCATGTATTGGTAAGTTAAATCTTCAGTCGAGAAGATGTCAGTTAGAGCCCGAAGCACACTTTTTAGTTGCGGACGTATGTCTACGGTGTATCTTATTTTTGGTGGGAATAATTTTGCGTCAATAATTTTATGACAAATTGTCTCATCACCAAGTTTAATATAGATGTTAAAATGTTCCGGTCCGTCGGTATTTGACGTGTCAAGGATTGCTGGGTCCAACGCTATTTGGTTGTAGTGGTCCAACATGTAAACCAATGTCTTATCCTTTAAACTCGCAATCAATTTGTTAGAGATTTCTTCTACTGTTCTGACCATCTCAATACTCTTACGAGCTTTTGGATTATACCCACGAACATTGTAGTAACGCTGAACAACAATGTTGTCATTCAAGGTCAACAAAAACTCCATTTTAGTTACATCATTTTGATTTTTCATAATCTTACTTTTTGTTTTTAAAACGTTTTTTTTCTTTTCTAGTTAACTTCATAAAAGGTTGTAAAAAATTTACCCAAGCATCATCTCGTTTGGGTAAGTATTTGAAGATACCGTCATCCATCATCATTCTCATTAGATTCTTGTATCCTCGACCATCAGGGTCCAAACTTTCTCGGTAATAGTCCTCAACTTCTTCCTTACCTTCCTCACTAATGATTGGGTCCGACAAATCTATGAGCTTTTTGTTGATTAGAAAAAATTCTTCACCATAAACTCCTGATTTTGTTTTCCCACTTAATAAGTTCTGTAACGCTCGGTTGTTCTTATCACTTGAGTGTAGTTCTTCAGCCTGACTTAAAATATCCTCAACAGTAAGGACTTTATCAACTATCTCAGGAAATAATTTCACAAAAGTCTTTTCACCCATGTATTGAATACCATCAACATTGTCGGATTTATCCCCCGATATAATCTTAAATGTTTTAATGTTCTCGTGTGGAATTGAAATGTCCTTTAGATTAATCTTTTCCCCTTGTTTAAGATACTTTTTCTCACTCGGTGAGTAGATTGTCACCTTCTCTGAGATAAGTTGTGTAAGGTCCTTATCTGACGAAAATATAGTTTTGTGTTCATCTTCTGAAATGTTGCAATAATATGCAATCACATCGTCCGCTTCACACCCTTCGACTTCCAGTTGTCGAATGAACATATCCTCCAAATACTGTTTGGTTCTTGACATTTGCCAATCGTAAGACGCTTTCTTTTGTTCATTTAAAGATTGTCTACGATTCATTTTATAGTCGGCATAGATAAGTCGTCGTTGGGAAGAGTTGTTTTCTCCGTCCCAAACAACGATTACCTTATCATAGTTATCTTCTTCGATGAATCTTCTGAGGGTGTTGACGAAGTGATATAAACCACCAATGTGATTACCTTTGTGGTAATAATCACGAACCCCATGAAAACCAATTTTGAATAAATTGTTGCCGTCTACTAATAATGTCTTTGTCAAAACCTTTGTATTAAAAGGTTACACTTCTTTTTCTTCTTCCAATTTGTAATCGCCGTCTTTGCCGATTACCGCTTTCCAATATTCTGATTGCTCAGACTTGTATTCCTCAATTGATTTTTTCTCTTCGGTAGAATCTTTACCCGCCAAGAACCCGTGAGGTGTCACAATAATTTTTCCGTCCTCATAACCCAATCCGTTAATGTGATTTTTCATCACAGAAACTTTGGTTCGGACAGCAAATTTAACTTTTCTCTTGTCTTTGACCGCAGCAATTTTGTTGGTTCCCGCATTTTTTTGGTTACCAAACAAAAATACGATAGATGAGTTTAACCAAATAGACTCACCACCTTTTGCCTTAATCTTAGGTTGACCGAACGGATTGTCAGGTAATTCTACCCACGGTTGGTTTACGATAACCAATGTGTTCTCATATTTAGAATCCGATTTACGTGACCCTGAAATACGTTGGTTGATACCCATACCAATCTTATCGGCTAATGTTGCCGCGTTGTGTTGTTTACCACCTTTACCGTCAAAGGTCATCTTACACGGAACTGAACCCACAGAGTCCCATAGGAATAATAAGTCATATTCCAACTCACCTTTTTCTTGTGCGTCCAATAGTTCATTGATGTAGTCAGTAATTTGTTCAATATAATCAAAGTTGTTATTGAAAATAAAAAACCCATCCCAATCCAATTCACCTGTTTCTTCATCTACCACTTCCTCACACTCAAATCCCATGATTTTAGCATGGTCAAACGACCATTTTTGCTCCGTAATAATGAATACAGGTAGAATACCTTTTTTCTGTGCATCAACAGCGGCTTTGACCAACGCAGTAGTTTTACCTGTATCTGAATGACCCAAGAACATATTCAAGTGACCAATCGCAGGGCCAGGTAATCCAACCGCATCAAGAAAAGCGTCCCCTAAATCCAAAAATCTTTGGGGTTTGTATTTTGCAGAAGTTGAGAACTTCTTCTTAATACTTTGAAAATCTTTTTTCTTAATTGCCATATTGATTAATAAATAAAGACGGTGGGGACATTACAATCCCCACCATCAGATTAGTGTTTTTAGAATGGTAGGTCGTCATCTACCTCAGCCTCAGACTGTGGGTCACTTACCTCTTCTGTTTTTGTTGTTGGTGCCGATGTTCCACCGAATGTAGTTTCTGTGTCGTCACCGTAAACATATTTCTTCAATTCTGAATCCCAAACAGGTGTCTCTCCTCTTGCGATTGCCTCCAAATACTCAACAGGTTTTTGAGAATATACGTCTTGCCATGTTGTTTCATCTTCAATCCACTCTTTCATTTGAGCAGCATCTGTGTGAATTGGACATGGGTCATCATACATGATAGTCTTAACAACTGTGTATTCAATACCTGAAGGAGTCTTAGCTTTAGCCAAATCAACAATCAAATCACGACCTTCGTTTGCGTCTGTGATATCTCCCTTTTGTTTCCAAATAGGAATGATTTTATCCAAAATACCTTCTTGCTTGTAGTTGTCCTTAAATCTCCAAAACTTAGGTCCATCCAACTCGTTGTCACGGTCGATTACCTTTACAATGTAGAATTTACGTGGACGGTATTGACGAGCCAAATCTTTATCAGACTCTTTACCTGTTGATATTAGTTCTTCGTAAACCTCAGTAAGTGGTGAACGCTCCCCATCGTTTTTACCTGGGTCGTAAAGTTTTGTCCATTTACCGTCTACTTGAACTTCGTGATACCATACTTCTTTGAATGGTGATGAACCGTCAGCGGTTGGAAGGATACGAATAACCTTTTGACCTGACTTGGTTCCTTTTGGTAGATACGTTGTGAAGTATCTCTTCAATCTGTCTTCTTGAGACATCTTGTTTCCACCCCCTGTGCTTTGGGTGTTTTTTTCATACTGTGCTAAGACAGCGTCGAGTGCATTTCCCATAATTTTTCTTTTTACTCTTGTTAATTGTTACTCTTGAAACTCCTATAAAAGATAGACACATTCCTGTTAAAGTCAAATATCAAAAACAAAAAAAGACCACCCAATAGTGAGTGGTCTTAGTATAGAAAAATATTAATTTACTGTCAATAGATTACTCGTTTTCCAACGGGTCTTTGAATGACTTTCTAATTTCGTCAGCGGAAAAGTTCTCAACTTCATCAGGTGTTAGAATATATTCGTTCTTACCTGTTTTTTCCATCTCCTCTTCTTTATCTGAGAAGAAATCAGTTAACTTCTGATTGTATGGATAACTGTCCAAACTTCTTAACTGTAGTTTTTCTTCAGGAGACTTTTCTCTGTATTTTTCAACTTTGTCCTCCAAAGAGTTAATCTTATCAAAGATTTGGTCCATTTGTGAAAGTTTACTTTCTAACTCACTCAACTTATCAAACATAGATTCCATATACTCATCTTGTTTGTCTGAGATTTCGTTTTGTTTGTTTACCAAATCAGTGATTTCCAATTCTTCAGTTCCACCTTCAGATGAAACTTCAACGTCAGATTCTACATCACCCGAATCGTCTACCTTCTCAACATCAGGGTCAGAATCAACATCAACAGGTTCTGCAATTTCTTCAGCACCTGTTTCAGCATCTAACTCAGCGTCTGCATCAGGAGCCAATGTTTCAGGGTCCTCTGCGTCTTGCTCAGTGATATACTTGTTGATTGAGTTATATCTTTTTAACTCTTCTAAAATTTTATTATCTACTGACATATTATATTATCTTAACCATTCAATAAAGTCTTAACCCCCTGAGGTGTTTCAACTTTAAGTGTTCTGTTTAGTTGCATGGTATTGTCCACTCTCTCAATAAGTCCGTCTTTCATACGAACAGTGTAACAATCACCAGTGTCAAGGTCACATACTTCTTTGTAACCATTTCCGGCTTCTCTCTCGGTAATACGAGTGTCTTTAGATAAATAATTATCCAAAAGTGATTTTACGTTCATAATAACATTTTCTTAATAAATATATTGAAAAACCGAATTTTCTCAATTTTATGGTTTTAACTCGTTAATTGCAGATTTATATATACTCACAGCATAATCAAATGAATCCTTACCTTCACCATTAGCATAATCAATAACTCTTTGGAAACCACCATCACGATATCCTAATCCTGTGTTCCAATGACCTAACCATGTAGCTGCATACGCCTTAGACAACCCATCACCACTGGTACCATAATAACCTTTGAATTGGTTTATTCTCTGTGTTAACGATGAGAATCTATCAAATAAAATATCTACCGAAACCGTTGAACTACTGAATGACGCATATGAAAGGTATCCCTGACCATCTCCTCTACGTAAACAAGCCTGTCCAATAAACTTGTTTGAAACGGATTGTGACCATGTTAAATCACTTCTTAAACCAACCATATTACCGTTAAAGGAGTTAAATCCTGACTCCCCATTTGCCTTTTGTTCAATCCATGGTATACCAAAACAAACAGTAATGACATCATTATTTGATGTTTTAGAATTTAGATGATTTTTTACATCTTCAAAAGAAACAAATTCTTTTTCAATTGTAAGATATGGTAAATTAGGATATTTGGTTTGTCCCTGACATCTACCTTCACCACCTTCATCCGTATTTTCAAGAATACCCACATTCTGAGTAATACCTGTTGTTGATTGTGATTGATTGTTAGTTTCAGTAACCTCAGTAACTTCTGCACCTTCAGTCTCAGAGTTCGGAGTGGTGAGTGCCGCTCTTCTGTTTTTATCGGCTTGTCGTCTAAGAATGTCAATATTCACACTCATCACCAACTTATCAACCTGAGGGAATGAATATTTGGATACTCTAACCCCTTCAAACGTAGTGGTAAAATTACCAGGCTGAATACTGTGAGCAACATTGGTAATCCAATATGGTCCCGTAAACATAGGAACATATCTCAAGTTAAAATACATTGTTGGTTGAATCATCATATTACCCATCGACACAATCTGAGCAGAGTAACTTCTGTTTTTGTAGATGTTGAATAATGATGTGGATTGTTGTATGGCTTTTTGACCTTTGGCTTGGTTTGCCATGTCAGTTAAAATAGCAAAAGATTCTGAAGTGTCCTTATATTGTGCTTGGTCCAAACTTATAGATTGGAATATGTTTTGGTTTCTAACTCCAAAGTCCACATTAAATGCCACCACTTTATTTGATAACGAGTAGTCTGTCTTTCCTTCTTGGTTTTCCTCTAATGGACTACCAGGTCTTTCTATTTGGAAGGAGTCACTTTTAAATCTGTAATCAATATTTTGTGATTGGTCTGAGTGTTCTGATAACTTATCAGTATACATACAAACAAAACGAGGTCTTGTTTCTGCGGTGTCAATCTCAGTAAAGGTTCCAAATGTTTCTTGACCAGGGGATTCAGTATCCTGAGGAGACGCAGTTAGACTCGGTTGTGTAATACCGTAGAAGTTATAGTATGACGGTAACGCCATGAAAATAAAGTTGTTGTTCTGTAATAAGAATCCCAATATAGAATATATTGAGTTCTTATCATTTTTTGCGTTTAGGTATCCTGCTAACGAGGTAACGTCCACAATAACTTTATCGCCAATGTTTAAGTTTGCCCTATCTAAGAATAAGAAATCTTCAAATAGAGTTCTATTTTGGAAGTCCCCACCAGCAATCCATTTGTCATTTAATACTTTAAATGTTTCCCACAACTCTAATTTGGCAATATCACTATCCAATGCAGTTCTCTTATTTTCTTGAGACTCTGTTAGATTTGGTAAATCTTGATTAAGAGTTCTAAATAAGATGTTTTGAATATTAGATTGATATTTGTTTAAGGTCTGTAAGTAATTGTTGAAGTCAGACATAAACTGTGTTCCGTCGTAGGTATTGTCTTCCATCTTCTTAGAACCATACATCTGTATCAACCTATGTAACTTAATAACATTGTCCTCAGTAAACTCAATATTGTTATCAATAAAGAAGTCTGTTAAATAACTTCCTGAGTTTGAATAAACCATTCCCTGTGCACGGTATTGACCCACATACAAATACATGGCCTCCCACGCAGCAGGATTGTTAGTTATACTTTGTTGTAAATTGATGGCTCCCGTCGTATCGGGTAAGGTACCAACAACATACGTTCCATAGTTAAACGCATCCACAGGACGATAATTAATGTCGTTAGAGAATGAGTTCCATATCTTACGGTCAAAACGAGAGGGGTTACCTCTTTTTATTAACCATTTTTGTGCAATGAAACCATATATCTTTCTGTTAAAATATGATAACTGTTTTTCCGCAATACTCTTACCGTCCTCATCTTCATTGCCGGTCAATACAGGTTGGTCAATTAAGAATAAATTTTTCATCATACCCTTAATGTTTCTAAATGATGGGAAAATACTTGGGGATGGAACACCATGCGAAACCGAAACTGGGTCACCACTATCAGGAACCGCTTGTGAGAATTTCAAAAACTCTCTCTCAAATGTGTCCAACTCTTCTTTTGTAAACACACCAAACAAATCTTCGATAGTTGAATACTCAGCCTGGTGAGATAAGTTAAACTGATTTTGTGTATCAGAATTTGTATTAATAATTTTAATGTATTCATCATACGACGGCTTTTGAACGTTTGAATGGTCAAAATATCCATAGTGTGATAACCCCCATAAAGCCTTTACCGAACCATCATATAAGGTTTGGTCAAGTGGGTTACCATTTACAACACCATTATTATTCTTTTTCTCGTAACCATATTGTGAGAAACCCAACCCACCTACAGATGGGTAAACAAGACACTTTTGATAATTTTCCTGTTCACCTGTATCTATATTGTCGTAGTAAGTATACCAATTTTGTATTGAATATGACGTAGTTAAATCATTTGTTACCTTACCAACAGGGAATGTTACTGTTGAGTTGTTATTCTTACCTATCTTCAATCCATCACCCCCTAAGTCGATTGTTCCTTGCTGAGCGTTGGTAATTTCTGTTTGTGAATAGTTAGGGAACGGAGGATTGTAACCAACCAACTTAGTTACATCATTAATGATTTTTGGGTAAAACCCAACATTACTGATATTGGAAGGGTTAAACACACCAAACTGAGGAATTGTAAAGTTCATTGTATATGTGAATGCACTTCCCTGATAGTCAGTGATGTTGTAAAATGAAGTCTTTTGCCCGTTTAATGGGTCATATAGTGAATCTTCATTGATTGAAGTCCACACACTATCCAAGATATCAACCCCTGTTTGGATATATGTTTTGTATCTGTGCCATATTGAACCATATTTTAATATGAAAGCATATGGAACTTTATGTATTGCCGCAAACTTATTAAATGTATTCCCAATAAAACTCGATTCTACAGTCGCGTCTCCAGTATTGTTGAATTTTTCTGTTAGTATTGAAACCGGCAATGAATTTAAGAATATATAACTCAAATTCTTATACGGGTCCGCAACACCGTTTGTTTCATTATCAACGCCCTCACTAATTGCATTGATAAAGTAAGGTGTATTCAATAATGATAGAGGTTGAATTCTATTTGTATTTCCTGAGTAATTAGGTCCATAATCGACATTACCTTCCGTCACACCGTATTCGTTGTTGACCATCATATCAATACTTTCAACCCTAAATGTTTCTTTGGTTAACCCTTCAATCTTTAATGAATTAAAGTTAAACCAATCATCTGGTAAGACCGGCGAATAATCATATCCGTTCTCCGCATTATCAGGATTAAAACTTGCCAACATTTTGAGAGTCTCAATAAAGAACATATTGTTAGTCGTTGAGTTTGCCTTTTCTAACGAGTTGTAGTCCACACCACTTGAGAAATTGTTGGTAATCCATGTTAGATTGGTATATGGATAAACATCAGTAAACGTAAGTTCATTAGTTAACGGAGAAACAATATACTCTTTAAGGTTGTCTTGAGACTCATCAGCAGGTTCTGATTGTATCCTGTTAACATCATCATCTGAAAACTTATAGATACCATTTTGAGTATCTATTAATGACTTAACAGCAGTTGAAGTGTATAAATCCCTTTCAAACAACGCCCATCTCTGACCTTGACCATTCCCCGACACACTTCTCAACAACGATAAGAAGTTCTGACTGTTCAATCCTAAGTTCTTAAGTTTCATCATTAAGAATGGGTCAGAGCTAATAGCATCTTTAATGGTCTTAGCCTCAAACCTACCTAACACATTGTATAAGTTTTGACTACTCTGAGTTGGTCTGAATATGTTTGAATAGTTACTTTGTAAGTATGTCCTCTCCCATATCTCATATAGGAACGTAATCTCGTTAAGGTCTGGATATGCCCTTAGTAATAAAGGATATTCCATTGCACTTACAGGAATATAGTTAGCAATCTTTTTCTGATTATTGTTTGTTAGTGGCGGAGGCATCTCCTCTCTCTGCAACTGTCCCTTAATATAGTTTTCTAAGAACCCAACCTCAGGCCATAACGAGTAGTCATACGCTCTCGTTCTATTTCTTAATTTAGGGTCACCAATGTAACGAACCACATATCTTTGGTTGTTTTGGTCGTCGTATTCTTTTTGAAAATACTGAGGCCACGGATATACAAATGAGTTTTCATTTAATACATTCCCATTTTGGACCATATCTTTCGTGTCCACACCATCACCCTTTTCAGGGTCCACAATAACTCTCAACCTTTGTGGGTTGTCTTTTAGGTCCCACGCCTCTCTGTGAATATCGTCCATCAAACGATAGAACGCATCCACATTGGCCATTAAAATAGCAACAACGTTTCTAATTGTTGGTTTGAACCCTAATCCGGTTTGTGGGTCTTCAATCTTCTCGGCTAAGGCTTCGGACAGTTCCTTCTCGATTCTCTCAGACATCACATTGAATTGTTGTTCCAATATATCCATCTTAGATAAGAACGACCCGTTAAAATATGTCGGACTATCATTGTTTTCACCAAAGAAGTAGAAGGTCACATCTCCCTGTATCAACTCCAATTCTGCATTCACATAATCTTCCCCCAATTCAAAGTTAACGGCAAATTGTGTTTTGAATGTGTTTAAATCAGATTGATTTGGAACAAAGTTTTTCTGACGAATAAATGTCTTTTCAAAATCAATATCGTCCAAAGTAAGTGAATCTGGTATCAACATATCATAATTCACGTCAAAGCTAAGTGCAGACGATTGTTCTTTACCTAAAACAGTGTAGGTTCCGTTTGTCCCAAATGTTTCATTATTCCTTAACTCTTCAGAATATTTTTTAAACTTTGCCTTTAACTCCGCCTTAGCATCTATCTTTTCCTGAGTCTCATCAGTCTCAGCGTTAAATGTATATAACACTTTACCATCATTTAATACGATGGCACTTGAGGGGTCTAAGTAATTTCTAAACCACGAAGCCGGAACGTTAATTGCAACATACGACCTAAATATTTCAAGTGTTTGTCTATATGTTTTAATATCATTGATGGACCTTAGGTCAACCTCAGACATTGTGTTTGTTATAAATGTCTCAATAGCGTCCAATCTATACGCCAACTGTGAGAGTGTTAACTCGGGTAAGTTTTCATCAACCAACCCTAACCCTTTATAATACTGATACGTCTGGTGAATTTTCTGCATTCCTCGAGTGGTGGTAATACGATTGTATGTTTCGTATTGTTCAGTCCCCGAAGAATCTAATGCGTTTTGTGTTTGGACATTTCTTGTTTCACGTGTGGTAACATCACCATTATAGTCTGATACACCATCATTTTCCCTTTCCTCAAATATTGTTTCATACATATGTGGTAATGCAAATAACGCCCCCAAAGGTAAATCTGAAAGAATGGCCGCGGTCCTACCAATAAATGATAAACTTAGTTTGTAATTGCCATCTGAAGGGTCAAATCTAGCATTGAAACTCTTCAACATCAATTCATACTTAACCGCCTTACCATAGTAACCTTTCACAGTTAAATAGAACAATGGATATGGCATTTGCATAAATGCAGAATATGGTGAGTTTTCCCCCTGCTCAAATAGGGTTCTCCCTTGAATGTCAACCATCTCAATATCCACAACAGGAATAAAAGATGAGTTGTTATTAATCTTAATGTTAGTAATACCTAATAGTTGAGTGTCTTGAGAGTTACGAATTGCTCGTTTTCCCGTTTCTAAACTTGTCACCTGAGATTGATTGATACCCGCACCGTCATCTTGTCTTTGACCTGTAAACTGGTCTGTCCAACTGGTGTCCAAATAGTTTTTCCCTTGAGGTTTCAGGAAGTTAATCTTACCGTCTTCAGTCCCTCCAAAATTTGCAACCTGAATCAAATCAGACTTTTCGTCAAAGTTTTCTCCGACGGCTAATTTTGTTCTCGGTAAGATATTGGCTTGAAGATTGGCATACATCACCAAATTTTCATGTTGGACTAATCTTTCGCGTGCGTTACCTTCAGCATCTACAACGGTGTTAGGGTCTACGAGGACTATGTTGTTATATGTTGTAAATGCGACTTTCTCACTTGCGGTGAATCTCCTGTAATTTGGGTTACCTGCCATAATAATAGAAATGCGTATCTATTGCGTTTTTATAATCTTGTAGGGACTGAACCAAAGGAAACGGAATTATCAAAACAGTCCCATCAGGAATGTTATTTTCCATACTACCCAAATTAGGATTAGCCATTTGTATCAACCAACCAAAGTATGGTGTATTGTAAAATTCATAACTAATCTTATCTAAGCGGCTCATGCCCTGTCTATAAACATACTTCTTATCTGTAGTTTTTGAAGGCAATTTTACATTTGGAACAACAGTTTGTTGACCATTCAATAAAAAGTTCTGATATCTATTGTAATAATCCATTAGTTAAGTTTTACTTTGTAGTTCCATTTATTTGCAGAACCTGAGTTAACACCACTGTAAAGGTTTCTTAGACCTTCAACTTGAGTTTGTGACTGTGTAGCTGACTCAGAGAAGTTAAACTCTCTAACCTTACCCAAAGTGTATGGTTCATAGGTATTTCCAATGATGGCACTGTTTTTATAATCAGTGAATTGTGATTCCATCTTTGATTTTTGACTCGAATATATACTATTTAATGTATCAAAAATTTTATTAATGACATCTTTCCAAATTTGTGGATTACTAAATGATTGTTCATCTATCCACTTGATTAATTCATTTTTAAGGTTGTTACTACCAAGAACATCTTTCTGAATAACAGTAAACAATCTTTTTTGTGATGAATTTGCAAGTAGTGTTTCTTCTAAAGAAAAAGACCAACTATCACTATAATCGTCACTTATTAAATTTTTAGATTCCAGCTGTAATAAAGTCCCATTTAAATCGGCAGATATATAATCCATATCTTGTTCCATCTCTAACAGTGTATCAGTCGCGGGACCATTAGGGTCATAAACATTAGTGGTTGCTGATAAAGAATAAATCACAACCTGACCGTTTGGTTGAATGAATCCATCATTTAATGAATATACATAGTTTAACCGGTCAATATTATAAATTAAATCTTGCTCGGCAGATATTAAATCACTTTGAATATCATTCATTGTAATACTAAAATTGTCCTTATACGAAGCTAAGATTTCATTAACTTTATTCTTATATTTTCTAATTTCAGATTTTTTAAATGATGGCACTTGAGAAAATGTATTACTTCCATCAATCAAAAGTGGTGAGGTTTCATTATCAACATCCTTTTTTATTTCACTAAATAATGTGTCAATCTTATCTTGTAATTTTTCAGATTTACCATATAAATCTGTTTGATTGGCAGTTGTTTTCATTGAACCATTAATATACTTTCTATCTTTGGTGAACATAAACAATCCAGACTGACCAAATTCTTCATTGATATCTTCCAATGTCTTAGTTAACGCGTCTGAATATGTCTTAGTGTTTCCAATCAAATCATCCATATTTTGTTGGTATTTGATTGTTCCTGTGATTGTTTGACCTGAGTTTGTTATATTTTGAGAAGTAATCTCACCAATAGTGGTTCCACCATCTCGGTCACCACCACCCGCAGCATCTTGTTGACTAAACGGAACTGATAAGTCCAATGCCTCAATAGTTTCCAAATCAATCTTCTTAGTATCTTCTGTGGCAGTTGCTCTCTCGTCATACATTTCAGTGTTTGCGTAATAGTTGAACGACAAGGCGTTTTGAAGTTGTTGAACAGGTTCTTTCAATCCGTGTCCACCAATAAAGTAGAAAGATAAGTTAACGTCGGCCAACATTGGTTGAACACCGATACCCTCAGGGTTTAAGTCTAATTGTAATGGCTCGTAACGAATTGTCATCTGATTGATGGCAATTTTAGTATGGAAGAAGTCACCGACCCTTAAAACACAAATTGGTGGAACACCAAACGAAGTATTCAATGCGTCGTTGTCCAATGGTTTTCCATCAGGTCCGATAGTTGGTATGGTGTTACCTGGTCTTAGACACTGTTGTAAGAAGGTAAGTCTCGAGTTTAATCCTTCTGGCGTCATTGAATGGAATACCGGATTAAAGTATTTAATCTTCTCCTTCATTCCCTCATATAAGAACGAGGTGTCATCTGTGATTGATTCAAAGTAATTACATTCCGTCAACAATTTTCTAAGTAATTTTTTAGTAACACCCTCTCTAAGTCTTACCTCATCACTACTTCTCGTTGCAGGGGCGTTGTCAGTTTCAACATCATTATTACCCGCAGTTGGATTGGTTTGTTGTTGTATTGCCTCAGTCTCATCTAAAGTATTGTCCTGTTCAGTTTCTCTCGGCTCGAAAACAGTAATGTTTGTAACTTCAACTCTCCTACATTCCATCGCAGTTGTCGTGTATACTTCATTACCACTATCACACTCAGATTCACCAAAACCAAAATAATTCACACTAACCTTACCCAGTTCTGTTTGTTGGTTGATTTTAGAGATTCTTGAGTCTGATAAAATATATTGTCGAACCGCATCTACTCTTCTTTTTGACAAATCTTCATTATAACTCTTACTTGCAAGTGAAGAAGTATATCCTTTCAGGGTAATCTCAACCGTGTAACCTTTCTCAATAGTTTCAACAATTTGAGTTATCAAAACATCTAATTGGTTTTTACCTGCAACAATTTCTGAACTAAAGAAGTTATCAATAGCAGAAACATTACTTTTATTTTGGTTTTGATATGTTCCTTGGTTTGTAATATAATTTGAATAAACTGTTCCGTAACTTTCATTACTCCAAATACCAGAGGATGGTGAAGGTGTATTATTGTCAAAATAAACAGTAGCCCCTTCAAACTCAGATAAAGAAGGTTTCTCAGTAACATTTTCAACAACAGTAGTTTCACCTTCTGTTGGTTGCGGAAGTTCTTCTTTAGCCTTTTGGAATTGGTCAATATCTTTTGTTTTGGTAACAATCTCGTAAATCTCATTAACTGACAGCTGACCAAACTTTCTTGCCAATTCATAAATGTCGTATTTCTTACATCCCGCAAAGAAACTGTCAACAATCTTTGTAATTTTAGAATCTGGAGTAACGTTTGCCAACTCCTTATCAATCAATAAATTAAGGATTGAAGGGTGGTCAACAAGTATCTTAAAGGATAAACTACCCTGTCTTTGAGTGTTATTGTAAGTATAGATAGGTTCTGGTCGACCTAAAAAGTCATTCTGTGTCCACCTAACCGCAACACTCTCATCTACTCTTAAATCGTATGGAGGAAACCACATGATACGTCCACCATTAGGACCTTTCTCACAAGACGGAAGGTCTTGTTGCATATCAGTCGTTCTCCAAGCCAAATTCTCAAGAGATAACATGTATTTCTTAACCTGACCATCAACAACATTTGTTGAACTATCACCATAGTTTGGTGCAATATTTAAATTGTAGGTATTATCCAATACTGAATAACTAAACTTACGGATATTACCATCAGTCTTTTGTAAGTCATTCATCTTAAAGTATGGGTTGTCTTTGGTAAACACTCTACAATATTCCGTTCCAACCAAATCACCGTTTTGGTCAATAAAAGACATAACTCTCGAACCTTTGGTAATCTCTCTGGTTCCATCATAAAATACTTTGGAAACCTGGTCGATAGCATTACCAACGTGTTGAAGTTTGGCTTGACCACCCAATCCGTCTGCTGAATTGATAAGTCTTTGGGTCTCGTCCATAATAGACCCCTGTTTGAATGAATAGTTTGTGGATATGGTACTGTTGAATGTAGCACTTACATCGTTCCAGTTTGCATCTTCAGAACCTGTATCTCCTCCAACACCACCTTTTTTACCAGCTGCAGGTCTACTCTTTGGTGATATCCACGTAAATCCACCTTGTAAACCACCTTCCTCACTTGGAAGTGGTGCGTTTAATCCAAACTTAAAGTTTTGGTCTTCACCTTCATATAATGTTGATAACTGACCATACCCTCTAACCGCAGATTGAACTCTCTTATTCTTATAATCAACAGGAAGTTCGTTATTTGGGAATAATACATCAGTCGGAGATTGTGTTCTACTACCCACATAATATGCCCCGTTTGGTGCCGTTAAGTTAAGGTCTGAAAGGAAGTTTGCTTTATAGTCAGGTCTAAAGTCATTGTATTCCAATGCTCTAAACAACGCAGAAGATTGACCTCTACCCGTATTATTTAGGAAAATATCAGAACCGTTTCTCTTTTCAGGTAATAACTTAGGACTTGGAATTGCTCCGTCCACATCATTATCATTTGCAAATAACCCTCCCACAAAGTTGGCTGCTTGGTTAATAAAACTCTTTTTACCTTCAGGGTTAAAGTAATCACCAGGTATCCATGAGAATGGAACATATACTCCACTAATCCTTGAAATATAGTCTAACCCTTTACCAACAGGGTTTGTTGGTGATGAAATGGTCCAATCAGGTTCAATAAACTCATTCGTTCCTCTGATGATATCAGCAACTAAGAATGGGTCTTGAGCCGCATTAAGGAAGTTTAATCGACCTAATGTTTCTTGTCTAACTTCTTCATCAACTCTATATTGTAACTCATTCTTTAATGATTTTGCACCAATTTGCATCATTATAGAGTCCTGTGATAGTGAACCACTTGAACCTACAGGATTGTCTTGAAGTAATATTTGATAAGACGTGTAGTATGATGAAACAAACTTATAGTAAGTGTCTCTGTTTTCAATTAGTCGTTGAACATCCGTAATATCTATTGGGTCGTCATAACCGCCGGCAGGTCCGTACCAGTTTTTGGTGATTAGAAAAGTTTCTTCTTGTTGACCCACATCCACAACATTTGGACTGTCAACCACAGAATAGTTTGTCTGATTCAATTCACCCTGTGCAGGTGTTGAGGACGCAACGAAACCTCCCTCAGAATATGGCTCTAAGTTTCTAACTAATAGTTGTGTTCTGAAAGTTTCTGTAGAAGCAAACGATAATGGACTTGGCATCTATTTTCTTTTTTTATATAAATAGCCTAACCACTATTTTTATGTTCCCAAGATATTACTTGGGTCCATGTATGTTTTTAATTTAATACTTAATTCTTGTAGTTGTGTTGCCGTTAAATTATTAATATCCACACCACCAACACCCTGTAGTTGAATTGTTCCTCCGTGATTTACATTTAAGTCTTCAAAATTCATAGTCATAGGGTCAATTTTTACAGTCACATCATTCTCAACTTTAGCTAAGTTGACAGGTAGTGGGTTATCAACTGTATATGAACCAAGATTGGTTGTTGAGGCAGTACTACTTCCACCTCCTAATCCACTTCTAATATTTCTAAGATGACTCATAATTTCCAACTGAGTCATTGATGACATGTCAATACCATATTCAGATAATTCGATTTCCGCAACTTTACTCGACAAACCATCGAATATTGTTTTGAAGTTGGTCATCATACCCTCATATGTCGTTGGTTTTTGAAGTTTTTCACCTAACTCTTTAACTCCTGTTTGAAAACTTTTATAGAATTTTGTTATTGATTCTCCAACTACACCACTATCACCTATCATCTTGTCTGAAAACTCAGCAATAGATTCCGCAGTTCCTTTAATAGTCGACCTAATTTCGGTAAACGCTTCACTACCAGCAACCTCAGCCTGAACTTGAATTAATGGGTCTAATAATGCCTTTTCAATCTCTTCTAATGCATTCATTTGACGAAGAGCAATTTCTCGGTCATCTAAATTGGCTTCATCGGTCATTTTATTAAGTTGGTCTGAATACTTGTTAAGGGCCTCTGATGCACTAACCAACACATCTTTACCTTCTTCATTTTGAACTTTTACCTTAACTTCACCGTCTTCAAGTTGACCTAAACTGGCTAACATTTCTTTTTGTTCGGGAGTAGCATCTAAGAATTGTAGATAATCAAGTTTTTGATTTCTCTCAGCGGTTTTCACGGCAGTATTAGCCAATTCCTCGTAATCCATACCCAAAGCGTCTGCTTGTGCTCTTAACCTTCTCATTTCAGTCGCCCCAATTTGGAACTCCCCTGTGGTTTCATTGAAGGTAACCGCTGCGGATGCGGCATCTAATATGGTGTTTTGTAACCCTTCCAAGTCATTCTGAGCCATGTTCATTAATTGGAATGGGTCAGCTAATGCACCAACAGCACCACCTAATACTTGAAATTGTGCGGCTAAATTAATCGCTTCAGAAGGGTCTAACAGTTTCGCAGCTAAACCTGTTACATCCGCCATATTAATACGAAGGGCTTGTGACCTCGCAACCATTCTTGTAAACCCTTCAACACCGTCTCTAAAGTTATAAGAATTCATGAGTTTAAGGTTTTCACCAACTTTCTCCATAAACTGAGCAGTATTCAAACCATATTGACGTGAAGTCTTAGCCATATCACTCATCTGCTTTGCGGCTTCAGTAGGTCCAACACCTAAGGTTGCAAAGCCCTCTACTAATACCCCTACTTGTTCTGCGGTAATATTGGTTGCCTTTTGAAACTCAGCAAACTTAACAATCTGGTCTTCAGTTAACATAACATTAGTCCTTAATTGTTGTGCAATCGCACCATAGGTAGTAGCTAAATCATCTACTCTTACTCCCAACTCGGCAGTGCTCTGAGCAGCACCCGCCATACTGAGTCTTACAGAATCAGCAAACGCGGTTCCCTGACCAAAAATATCGGCTGTGATTTTTTTTGCCTGAGTTTCAAAATTCAAAATTGCGCTCGACATTTGAGTAAACTCTTGTCTAAAACTATTTAGAATCTCAGTTAATGATTTTGGGTCTGTATTACCTCCACCACCTGTATCTTGTAAAAACATGGACTAATCTTTTCTAATAAATATCTTTACTTGGATTTCCTTTGTTGTTCTTTAATTTTTTCCATATCAGAAACAAACTTATCTATGAAATACCGTCTCTCAAAGACCGGTATGTTCATTAAGTCAGAGTAACTAAATCCAAGTTCCTTGACGCAATAGTAGATTTCGTCAAGCATAGATTTCCTATAATCAGAAGAAAGGACGAAAAAACTCAGCCCCAAAGGTGATACGAGAAGTCACCTTTTCTCCAGACGGGGCCGTAAATGTGCGGTCCAAATCCAAACGTGGTTCCGCATCTCTCATTGAATTTCTTATGAATTTTGAATCCGCAATCGGCATTGTCATAATCTCTTGAGCAATACGACCCTTATCGGTCTCACCATTTAATGAAACAATTTGCATCTCCAATCTTTTTGTCACCACAGGAGCAACAACACCATCAGGGTATGCGTCTTGAATTTTTTGGATTTCTTTAATATCAGACATTGTCAACAACTTACATTTCACATTTGCCTTAGAAACTGGAAGTTGAAATTCAAACAATCCGTCATTACCAGGTTCCATCGACCCCTGTTTCACATTGAGTTCGTCCAATAGAATGGTTTGTTGGAAGTCTTTAAGAGTCTTCGGGTCCCTAAGTGTAAAAGTATATTCGGGACCAAAGGAAGAGTTCCTTAAGAAGATTAGAATGGCCTCAACATCACAATCCAATAGTTGATTAGGGTCAACATCTGGTTCGTAGATTTTGTTTCTAAGCAACGTGTGAACAATATTGTCAGGGTTCTTTTGTCCCAACAAAATGTTTTCGTCTGAGGCTGTTAAGTATCCCACTTTTAGGGATGCCTTTTTATTTCTATAAAATCTACCTTGTGAAGGTAGTGTCACCACGTCGTGTGGTAAGTTAAAGTCTTCTTGACCGTATTGTGTTGCGTTGTCCATAATATATTATATAAAAAAACCATAGAGAGTCTCCCCTCTATGGTTAAATATAAATGAACTGATTTTATCGTAAAGAGTATATTAGTATACCAAAATACATCTATCAGGACGAAGAGTTGCAGTAATTGTAGCAATACCATCGTCACTATATCCTAACGAGTCAAAGTTTACATCAGTTAAGAATGTTCCTTGTAACAACCACTTTTCAATTGCCACCCCTGTTGGGTCTAACATTTCAAGTGTAATTTGTTTTTTGTAACCCGCCGCGTATCCCATACGACCAGTTACAGATTCAGCGTGTAAACGAACCCACTCCATAAGTGCTTGTGAAGCTGAAGGACCGATTGGGTCACGGAATGTTACGTTAATTGTATTCCACGTAAAACGACCAGCAACATAAGTTGAAGTGTTCAAGAATGGAATTTCCACAGGATTAATACTAACTTGTGGTCTTGATGTGGACTCAACATACCACGAATTGATACCCAAAGAAGAATCGAAAGAGAGAATAAACCTATTCTTTCTTTTTGGTTCGTAAGGTATCGGCATTTTCATTAATAAATCAGCCATTGTATTTTGGTTTTAATAGTCTTTATTTTATTATAAATATAAGTCAGAGTAATTTTTTCTATTTACTTTCCACCGGAAAACTGAATATTACATATAACCAGTCCAGTTTTTTTAAACTTCTATTTTTTCTCCTCCTTTAGTTAAATAAGTTTTAACTGGTTTATCTTCATATTCCTTATCTAAGAAATCTTTAATCTTATCAATATTTCTAGGGTCATCATCAGAAAAACCAATCATAGGAACAAAATTGTTCTTTACGTCGTTTTTGAAGAATGCTCTTTTTCCAATCCTACCCGCCAACTCTTTTACATATAAAATGAACTCACGTAGTGCCTTGATTTTTCCTTCTTCAGGATTGGCAGCACTTCCTTCACCATAAGTTACTGGATGGAATTTTAATAAGTCCAAATATACCTCAATTAATTCTTCATCACTCATATCTTCTTCATCGACAAATTGACGGTATTTTCTAAGGTTTTTAACCAGTTCATTCTTACTAATTCCTTTATGGTCCGTAACAATCATGTTGTAAACCGCGTCCCTCAAAACAGAAGGGGTATGTCCTCTTGCCGTAATAATTGAAAAAATTGAACCTCCGTTGATTGCCTCAACAAAATCGTCCCATGAAGGACCAGTCTCAGCCAACATAGCATCAACAATAAATTGTGAATCACCTTTAACGGTAAAGTTTCTATAAGGGTCCTCAGCATATCCGACAATCATCTCACCGTTGTATTCGAAAGGTTCTTGACCAATCATCCCACGGTAATCTGCAAAGTCCTCAGTAGACATCCCAACCTCTTTACCGTCCTCCGTCTGAACAACGATTTTAGTTGGCATCTCCAAGATATTGTCGTCCCAATCAAAAGCATAATACTTTAAATCTGGGTGACCCTCTTCGTCAAAACCTTCCTTGAGTTCTTTTTCCTCAATATACTCTTTTAAGATTTTACGAATCATTTGTTATCCGAATTAAGTTTTTCAATTAATCTTTCTAATTGTGATTCAGTCATCACAATATTCTGAGCTTTCTCAGAAAATGTCTCTTTACCCTTTTCTAAATTAAGGGCTTCTGACAAATATGATTTTTTAAATTCCATGATTTTACTTTTTATTAAACGTTTAAAAAAGGCTAATGGGGGTCACCATCGGTAACCCCCAACTAATATAAATATACTAATTATACATCTTCGAACGATGCTCCTGTCGGAGTAATCAAGAATTCGATGTCAATAAATTCTAACGCTCTTGTTGGTTTCAAGTAAATTTTACCAACCAATTGGTTTGAATCTAAATCTTCAGGTGAGTCAGAAACCGTTACACGGAAGTCGTATAAACCTCTGTCTCTTCTGATGGAATCCAAGATTGGGTTCACCGCATCTAAGAAATCTTGTCTTACCTGAGCGTCATTCTGTTCGAATAACAATCTCACAGCTACCGCTGAAATCAACTTACGAGCTTGTAACAACAATCTTCTTACGTTAATTCTGTCAAGTGCAGATTCTCTAACCTGTAGAGTTTTGTTACCCCAAATTACAGTACCCACATCTGAGAATGTAGCGATTGGGTTCAATCTACCTTGATATAGAGTGTCTCTATCGTCTTGAGTCAACTTCTTACGTGCTTTAACTGAATTCACCAAACCTCTCGTGTAACCCGCAGTTGCGAACCAAGGGAACGCGATGTTATCCGTTAACGCCAAGTTTCTCACAACTTCTGACGTTGGTGGAATGTAGATTTGAGTGTTGTTTGAACCATCTCTAACCAAAATCCATGGATAGTAAGTCGCGGTGTAGTTAGAATCAATTCCTGAACTATCTAAGTTATCTACCGCAGTTTCAGGGTAAATAAAGTCAGTATCAAATGACGCTCCGTTTGGTGCGAACATATTGTAGTCAGGAGTTGTACAAATGTAGATTGAATCCGCTCTATCAGTTTCAACCATATCAATTGCTTCCTCAACCAAGTTTGAGTTATTTACATAATCAACACCAGGGGTTGTCAATACGTTGATGTTTACCGCTTCAGGGTTTTCAAATGACTTCTGACCTAATAGATATGCGTAGTAGTCAGTGTTCGCCCAATCAACACTATTGTCACCAACAGTAATTTGTTTGAACGCTCCCCATCCTGTTGCAGTTGGGTAAGATGCTGAAGCCGCAGCTCCCGCCAAGTATCCTGAACCTCCTAAACGGAATCTATCAGTGTTTGTTCTTGACTCTCTGTAGATATCCCATCCGTCAAAACCACCTTTAGCAAGTAAAGTAAACTTACGTGCATTTAGTCTGTAGTATGGGTTAGTCTCTGATTGAGGGTCTGATTGGAATGTTGCATCACCAACCTCAAACGCTGATTGACCTGAAGTTGTGTAACCTGCAGGGATTGTAACAACAGTCGCTCCTGAGTCCATATGGAAACCTTTAGTAAGGTAAGCCCAATCTGAACTATCAGTTGCAGTTGCCAAGTTAGTTGGGTTTTGTTTACCTACATAATTGTAGAAATCGCTATCGATACCTACTGTGTTTGATAAACCTAAGTAAGTTTTTCTTACTTTGTCACCTGAACTTCTTGTTGAGTTATCCGCACCTGTGCTAGTTCCGAATGGTGGGTTGTAGATAACTTCACCAGGAATGTTGTATTTTGTTTTATAAACAGGGAAAGGACTTCTTGCTCCTGAGTATTCTCTGAATACGTAACCTTCAAAACCACAAGGTAATGCATCTACAGGTGCGTCCTCTTCCATTTCTATCATAATAAATGAAGACTTCAATTCGTATTCACCATTAGCAGTACCCACTTTTCTTGCAACGTATCCGTTTTCAGTTGGGTCCAAGGTACAATTTGAGAATTTCTCTAAGACTACAGGATTTGCATCCGTATCGAAGAAGTCTCTTACAATGATATCAAATGTGTTATTATTAAATGAAATGTTAACAATAGAAATCTTAATCAACTGGTTTGCCGCGTTACCGTCAGAGATTAAGATAAATTTAAATAGTTTTTCAACTGTATTACCTCTCAATTCTGAAACCACAAACGGAGTCGATGGAGTTTGATATTGTTCTAAATACCAACCAATTGATGTGTTAGTTGCATTGTCTTCTTTAGCTGAAGGTAAACCAACCAAATCACAATTCAAACCACGAATCTTACCAGTACGGTAACCGTAGTTCAACATGTTTTGGAATGTTTCTTCAATGAACAATGGAACTTCACTTCTTGATTTTGAGAAGTTAGTCATACCAAATACCTTAGTTAAGTAGTTAGTATCACTTAAGTTCATAGATGTTCTAAAGTAGAAGTTGTCACCTGCATCGGTAATACCTGAAATTGCAAATGGTGAGTAAGGATTTTTCTGAACATCAGCGAATGAACCTGAACAATCCATAGTTACTGCCGATAAACCAGCAATTGTACCACCACTATTAACAGTGTAAACAGGACCATCATCAGTTGAGTAAGTATCAATACCTCTTGAACGCAATGTTGCAACAACAACATCATTGTATGAAGTAAACGCGGTTGCAAGGTAAGAAATAACATCTCCCGAGATTGTTCCCGAGAAGTCACCGTTACCTAAATCGTTGAATACCGACACCACACCGTTGAATGAAATACCTGAGTAGTCATCACCACTTCCTGGTTCAAACGCTCCATAATACCAAGGGTCCATTGTTGAGTCATCATAGTCAGCAACCGAGTCATATAAACCATCAACACCTAAGTTGTTAGTTACCGCAGTGTAACCCGCAGAGTCAAACAGTTGGTAAGTCGCGTCTGTTAAAACACCCCATTGAGAAACCGAAGTTGCTGACAACGCATTATCTCCAATAATATTGTAGATGAATGATTGTAACTGAGCAGACATTGTAGTCTCACTTCCATTATATAATGTAATGTCATCATTTATGTAATCAGATACAGGTGTTGGAATTGTTGACGTAAAGGATACAGTGGATGTACCACCTGTGTTACCAATAAAATCAACAGTCCATTGTGCTGTAGATGAAACTTGTAGAGTTGAAGGGTCAAGGTTTGCTTGCGTTGTTATAGACCAAGACGGTCCCGCATCATATCCTGATAATCCTAAAACTCTTGTTACGAATAATTGATTCGATTGCTGCAAATATGCTTTGGCGATATACGCGGCCTCATATTTTGGAATTTGTGTGTTTACAAATTTTGCAGGGTTTGTACCACCGAAGAAGGTTCTGAACTCATCATAATTAGTGATGAAGATAGGTTCGAAAGCGGGACCTCTTAAAGTCTCACCAACAATACCCATTGTTGTTACACCGACACTCTGTGCCACAAAACTCAAATCTCTTTCAGATGTATAAACACCTGGAGAAACAAAAACTTTGTTAGAACTAGCCATTATTTTTTTCTTTTTCTAAAGATTTATTTTTAGATAAATATTTACAAAAATACTAAAAACATTATTACCAGCGGGATATTTATCATTTGGTAGGTATTTTTTCTGCCTTTTTTCTCACCAACTATGAAAAAGAAAATCAAGAATATTAAAATATCAGAGGAGTCTCATCAAGTATTAAAAGAATACTGTGACGAGAAAGGTCTTAAAATGTATAAGTTTTTGGAGACTATGATTTTTGAGAATTGCTCAAAACCTAAAGACATCTACGGAGAGTAGATTATTGAAGGGTGGCTTCCCACTTAATAATAGAATCATTTGAAGGAACATCTTTAACAATTTCAAACCTTATCAAATCATTGGTATTGATTTGAAGTTTCGTTACGTTGTCCCCAACATAGTCATCATTAATGTAAACTGAAAAGTCATCAACATTATTTGTAGATGTTAGATTAAGGTCCACCATATAACTAAACCTTTCGTGAACTGAAGTGTTTCCGTTTAAGAATTGGATGTCCAAATCAAATTCATTAGGGCGTGGTGGTTGAATGTTTGCTTTACGTGCTTTTGTTTTGTTACTCACCTCATATAAAGTGAGTGCACGAGAAACACCAGGTACCAACTCAAATTCTTCTTCATCCATTAAGAAACCTAACATCTGAAACTCGTAGTTTTGAATGTAGTATTTTCTTTTGTCCAAATCCAAAACAGATTCGTCTGAAATATTATTCAATATTATTGGAATATAGTGTCCTTTAATATTTGTATACGCTTGACGAGATGAAAATTTTTGTAACACATTTTTGTTAAACTCATTAAGACCTCTCATTCTATTCACAAATATTTTAACTTCATAAGTAATATCAACAGGAATCGGTTGAGGTATCTTATATATGTCTACACCTTTTCTTTGTCCGTCCCAAGTCGGAACTTTGGCGTAATAAAATTGTTTTCTATTTGGAATAGTATATTGTAGTGATGGGTTTGACCCATAAGGAACCTCAGGTCTACGAACTGTTGTGACAAAAGGAGGTTTAACATTTTTATCCAAATCTTGGAAGTTCCACGTCTCTGTAAACTGTGCCCAGTTCTGTGTTGTTATAATAATATCCACCGTAGGAATAACTTTACCATCTAAGATAGTTTGTAAGTCGTTCTTCACAAAATCCAACATCCCTCTGTCCAAATCTGCATGTAATATAGATTTTGGCAAATATGTACCGTCCTCCTGAATATACTCCAAAAGTTGTTCCCTTCTTTCATATCCCGTTTTGTTTGGGATGAGGTCAATCGTCTTTTTTATTTTTTTTGGTAGTGCCATTAGATTCCGTTGAATTCATCATTTGTAACCGGCGACGCAGTGATGCTGCGGTAGAATGGTTTATAACCACCATATGTGTGCCTGTTGTCAGAAGTGATTCTACCATCATCGACGACAGAATAATACCTGACTTTATCTTCTTTTTCATAATAACCAATGTAGTCCCCAAACTCGATATCAACACCCATTTGGTCCAAATAATCCTGATAAATACCTACTTTTAAGTTACCAGGTTCCACTTGGTCAATTCTTGAGTTCCCCATAAACTTATTCTCAGGGGCTTCGATTTGTAAATAACCCTTCAACTCAACAGGTGGGTGGTATTGAATACCTTCAGAAACCACTTCACCATAGACATCGTCCTTTTTGGTTCTTTGTTTATCAACACGATAAAGCACAAAGGAAAAGTTCATATCCCCGTGCAGCCATTCTTGGCCCATGGATATGTCCAAACCAAAGTCCTCGCCGGAGAAGAACTTATTTAATCGCGTTATTGGAACTTTTCTTTGACTCATCAATTGATAAATATCTATAAAATGATTATATTTAAAGGTATTTACCCTTATGGAAGAAAATAAAGTTATAGAAAGTATCCCTGAAATTAAGGCAACTCGTATATTGGAAAATTACGAGGGATACAACAATTACATACTATCCATCAAAAATAAGATGGAAACAAAAAAACACTTTAAGATGACTCGTGCTCAGGCCGATTACATCAATGACTTCCATCAGGTGGTTCCAAAAGTTGCGAGAAAGTGGGTAATGTTGGATGACTACTTCGGTCAAAAAATGATGGAAGAAAAACTTCTAACTAAAAAACCAACTCAAATCTATGTTGAAAAAATCTTAGTTGAGAAAGATAAATCATTTCACATCTATGGTAAGTTATTTGAAAAACAAAAGTTATACGACTTTTGGTTACCTAAAGCTGCGGTTATTGTAAACAAAGAAAGAAAAGTTGAGATTGATTATTCTAAGTATTCTCACCGACCACCACTATCACATCAAAAAGAATCCATTGAAAAGTTGGTGGGTAATGACAAATACATTTTAGCCGATGATATGGGATTGGGAAAAACCACCTCAACAGTGATTGCATCATTGGAGAATGGTTCCAAAAAAGTCTTAATCATCTGTCCTGCATCATTAAAGATTAACTGGGAAAGGGAGATTAAAAATTATACCGATAAGACCACAAGTATTGTTGAAGGTAAAAAGTGGGAACCTGCCGAATACACAATCATCAACTATGATATTCTTAAAAACTTCCACGAACCCAAAAAACCAAAAGAATCGGATGTCTTAAATTATGGGTTTGATTTGGTGATTATCGATGAGGCACATTATATTCAGAACAAACAAGCTCAACGAACAAAGATTGTAAATGACCTCTGTAAAAAAGTTGGGAGGGTTTGGTTGTTGACGGGAACCCCAATGACTTCACGACCAATCAACTACTATAATCTTTTAGAGTTGGTAGACTCACCTGTCGCCTACAATTGGATGGCATATGCAATCCGTTATTGTGAAGGTTACCAATTCAATGTTGGAAACCGAAAAGTTTGGAACGTCAATGGAGCATCCAACCTAACGGAATTAAGAGACCGAACAAAAAGCCACGTCCTCAGAAGATTGAAAGAGGACATCTTGGACTTACCTGAAAAAATATTAACCCCCGTTTACCTTCGTCTGAAGTCAAAGCAATACGAAGCATTAATGGGTGAATATTTTGAATGGTTTGAACAATCTGAGGAGTCATCCTCATTAACCGTGCAATTCTCAAAACTGATGAAGGTCCGACAGGTCATCGCAGAAGAAAAGGTTAGAGACACCATTGAGATTACACAAAATATAATCGACCAAGGAAAAAAAGTTATTATTTTCACGAATTTCACTGATACATTAAATAAAATTAAAGACCACTTCGGAAAATCTGCCGTTGCTTTAGACGGAAAAATGAGCAAACCAGCAAGACAACGTTCTGTTGATGAGTTTCAAGAAAACGAAAAGGTTATGGTCTTTGTTGGTAACCTTAAAGCCGCAGGTGTGGGTATTACCCTTACCGCAGCAGAAGCAGTTATTATGAATGACTTATCATTCGTTCCTTCTGACCACTCACAAGCCGAAGACCGTGCATACCGTTACGGTCAAAAGTCAAATGTATCCGTTTTTTATCCAATATTTGAAAACACCATTGAAGGAGTTATCTACGATATTTTGTCACAAAAGAAGAATGTTTTTGAGACAGTTATGGGGGATAATGAAAATAAGGGGGATGTTTTAGAACAAATATTGAATACAATCTCAAGAAGATAGTAAAAATTTCCCGGTTTCCGATTATTTATATAAAAACGAATGTTATGGAGTTCAAAAAACAAAAGGCTCGCATTCAGGAGATTGAGAAAATATTGAAATCACAGCCAACTCAAAAACCTGATAATCAACAGGATACAATCCACGAGCAAAAACAAACTGAAATGAAAGAAATTAAGGTAGTAAAACTTCCTTATTCTTATTCTGCCCTTGAGCGTTTCATCGATGCTGAGACGATGAAAACTCATTATAATCAACACTACAAAGGTTACGTTAAAAAACTTAATAGTGCCTTAGATAGAATTAAGGATAAAGAAATGGACCTTGAAAAAATCATTAAAGGTATTTCAAGGTATAATAGAACAATACGAAACAACGCAGGAGGGGCTTACAACCATCAACTGTTTTGGAATATGTTATCACCAAAAAAACAAAGACCTACAGGTCCTGTTTATGATAAGATAGTAAAGAAATTTGGAAGTTATGACAACTTCAAAAAAGAATTTGCTAAAAAATCAAGAGGTCAATTCGGTTCAGGATGGGCTTGGTTAGTATTAACCAAATCAGGAGACCTTAAGGTGATGACCACATCAAATCAAGACAATCCACTTATGGGGGTTATCAAAGATGGTGGACATCCACTCTTAGGTTTAGACCTATGGGAACACGCATATTACCTCAAATACAAAAGTAAAAGAGACGAATACATCAACAACTTCTTCTCAGTAATCAATTGGAGTTATGTTAATCGTTTGTTTGATGAAAAGAACAAAACAAAAATTAATGAGTCTCGAGTTGCAAAAGAAATTATTACTGAAGGAGCATCTGCCGGATGTTCTCCAAAACAGGTAAATGCCTACAGAATGATATTCAACCGAAACCCTCAGATTAAAAAGAAATTCATGTATGCAATCATGGATATTCTAAAAGAAGTTTATTCTGAGTTTTGGTATGATAAAAACGAATATGCTGAAGGACAAATGTCAGGTGTTTATGATTTTGAACAACCAGGTCGTTCGGTAATCAATAAGTTGAATACCAACTACTCAGCATTCTGTATTTTATCTAATGATATCAGCATGGCGTTGAAACATTATGGGCAACCATCTTTAAACTTTATCGGTCAATCTAATACCCAACAGTTAAAAGAATTGTCAAGAATGTTAAAATTCATGATTGAATACCGTTATAGAATATTCAACCCTGAGTCTGCAACTTTCAAAGAAATTATGGCGAGTTTAGATAAATCAAACCGTTTTGGTGATACCAGAGAAATCAAAGCAGTATCAGACATGAAAAAAATATTTAACACCAAAAAAGTTTTCAAAGTAGGAGAGCTCGGTGGTAAAGATGATATGTTAGGTGGTGTAGATGCAACTGTTGAAGAAAATGGACAAACAAAGACCATTCAAATCAAACCATTTAATAATTGGGAAGAGAAAGACGACCGAATTATTGTCTTTGGAACAGGTAATGTAAAACCTTATTCTACGGATTATATGGCTTTCCAAACTGACAAATACGGAACATTTGTATTCAATGTAGATGGAATGGAAATTATAGACGGAAGATTTACCTTCCCAAAGGAAGGGTGGGTTAATCCACAATAAAGTGTTTTATTGCGATATTTATAATAAAAAAAGAAGATGTCGATAATTAGAGAACCACAAAGAAGTAAGTTATATACGAGAATTCGTCACCTATTGGGTGCACCGTTAAGAGGTGTTGAGATAGAAGATGAGATGATGGATTCTTTGTTGGAATTATCAGTTGAAGATTACTCACAATATGTAAACGATTGGTTAATTGAGTCTCAATGGACATCTTTATACGGTATGAACCAAGATACTCAATCTGTTGCGAGAGCACTTATTACTCGTTCTTTGGATTGGGAAACTCAATACACTTACGCATATTCTAAAATTGTTGGTCTTCAGGCTGGTGGTGATTCAGTTTTGAAAAAAGACTATATCGACCTTAAACCTAACCAACAGATTTATGAAATTCCTGCAGGTCGTGAACTTAACGAATTGTTATGGTTTACACGTGCAGAGTTAGATGCCGCTTTCTTTGACCCATTTATGGGTGGTTTCGGAGGTTTTGGAGGTATTGGTCTTGGTGGTGGTGCCGGATTCTCTCAAATGGGTGGACAAGGGAACTACTTTGTGACACCAGCATTTGACATCCTTTTAAGAATGCAAGACATCAACATCAAAAGAAGAATTATTGGTGGTGAACTTACATATAGAGTAACTGCATTACCTGAGGGTAAGAAAGCTATTCACCTTTACAACGTACCAGGTGGTAAATTTGATTTCGGTAACATAACAAACAACCAATACCGTGTTTGGTATTGGTATTATGAAACTGATGACCGTGAATCTTGTTTGGCTGAAAATCCTGATATTGTTCGTCTACCTTCTGACGTAAACTTAGAAAACCTAAGATGGGACGAATTAAACTCACCTGCACAGACTTGGGTTCGTAGATGGTTCACTGCTTACGTTAAAGAGTCTTTAGGTAGAGTTAGAGGTAAATTTAGTGGTAACTTAAAAACACCAGACTCTGAACTACAATTAGAATATGATTCATTGTTAAGTGAAGCGAAGGATGAAAAATCTAAACTCGAAGAAGAATTGAAATTGAGGTTAGAGAGACTACGTCCTGATAAAATGATGGAAGTTAAAGCTAGCCAAGCCGAAAGTTTGAATAAATCTTTACAATATAGAGCACTTCCACGACAAATCTACATCATATAAGATGGGAGTATTAAAGACTTATCCTGTAACTAAGTTTATTGCGGGAGAAAAAGTTACAACCTCTGACGTTTCAATCGTAACTAGTTCAATTTACACAACAACAGGTGAATCTGCCGTAATCGTTAAAGGTGAGGGTGATAAAACAGTTATTCTTAATCATGAAACAACTGACCATATTACCGTCAAATCACTGAGTGATAATGTTTTAATTAAAACTACTACAGGGTCTATTGACGGTGAATATGAAGAAATCGAAATACACAAAGGAGCCTGTGTAGAACTCCGTTGTGTATTCGACGAGTGGTATATTATGTCATCTGATGGGTTAAAGAATTCATAATCTTCTGATTCTTCCCCACATATTCTTCTTCAACTAAGTCTATCGTTCCATCTACATACATGTAATATGGGTCAATACCTGTATTTTTCCAGAAGGTAACTTCAGTATCTGAAAGTGTTAATACTTCTTCCAAATCATCTTGGTCACCATCTCTACGAGGATATCCACGAACAAGTTGTGCTTGTTGTTTAGTGAAGAATGGTCGGTCCTTAGGGTCCTCAATCAAAATCTCACCACGAATTTCAGGGTCAAAAACAACCAACAATGGTTCGATTCTTTTATTAAATGCCGCCAAGTAACGAGGAACGTTGTATTCCCCCAATTTATCAGGGTCATTAGTTATGTCCTTTTCATCTACTAAGTAACAATTCAAAACAATCTCAACACCGTCAGACGGCATCGCTTTACCAAAGTCCATCTTATATTGTCTCTTCTCTGCTGCATTTGCAGACCACGTATTTTTCTTTTGAACATCACCGTGAGACTTTTTCTCCCCGTTATTTACATAATAAATGGTATCACCCAACCCAACTGGAATGTTGTGTTTCATCGCCAACTCCATATGTGCTTGACGAGACATCAACGAACCTGCTTTTGTTTTCTTAGTGATATGGACCTTATAATCTGCAATTGATTGTTTAACACGTGCTTTGTTGGCAATCTTAGAAATTGGAATTTGTTGGTTATATATAACTTCAACATATTCGTAGTAGTATTCTAAAAACTCATGACCCTTACCGTCCAACAACATACGAAGACCTTTATCCAAAAACTCAGCAACATAGGTTGGTAGTTTCTTTGACTTAATGGTGTTACCTGTAAGTTTCACCTTTCCTGTCTCAGTGAGAAGGGCGTAGTTTTTACGAGCCACATTAATGGTTGACGGCCATACACCATCCGTATCAAGACCCATCTCACCTCTCATGAAGATGTCGTTGTATTCGGCAACATCCGCTTCAGTTCCGTGATATTCTTTACCCTCAACAACCAAATCATTTAACCCTTTACCGATGTAGGTGTGTTTTTCACGACCCGGAGGGGCGGAGAAGTTCACACCATCCGTATCCATTACGAGTGGTTTGTATCCTCGTTTCATAAACCACATAATCATCTGACGTAGGTATTGACGACCAGTACAGGTAATCTGTTCTCCCATATCCATATCTCCCCACGGGAATACGTGTGGTGCTGACAACGAACCAAAGAAGGCATTAATGAAAATCTTAATCGGTAACTGCTTACGGTTGTATTGAGATGATAGTTTTTTGTCTGTAGATGAGTAATCTGCAGCTAACTTCTTGTATTTAATACGAGTATCTCGGAAATACTTCAACATACTCTTCATCGCACCGGTAACATCACACTTAGGGAACACGTCGTGAACCAACTGAATAGAAGGGTATAGAGACGAGTAGTCAAGCTTTAATACGTCAGTGGAGTATCCCACAGCAAGAAGTCGAGAAAGTCCACCAGTGAACGGTCTTTTGTCTCCTTTTTCGGGGATTGCTAACCCATGTTTGTAGGACCACGAAGCCATAATCATTTTCCATAGAGTTGCAGTTCCCATCGTTGATAGTCTTTCATATGTAGTAGGTACCAGCTTAGCAAGAAGGAAGTTGGCTTGGTTGAATTCTTCATCAACGACCATAGTTTCCCAAATATCATCATAAAGATATCTTTCAATGATGTATTTACCATCCACCTTCTCAAATGCGTTAGGAAAACGCTCCATAAGGTTTTCAGTTCCTTTCGCACCAACTTCTTTGTAACCACCTGATTTGGGATTGAAGTAATAGTCTTTATTGTCAAAGTAGATTTTACCAATCTTATCCCCTTCAACATAGACACGGTTTTCCTTTTCTGCCCCGATAAATTGGGTGATGTATTTAAGACCCCAACTCTTAATGTCTGAGTTGATGGCTTGTGCTCTACGAACCGCATGTGCAATATCAATAACATTATATCCCCACATCATAAGTTGAGTGTAGGGTTCCATCTCGTTGGCGAGTTTCAACATCCCTTCTTTTTCACGAACGGGTCGTTCAGGATTAAGGGTTTTAACAATCTTTTTAGGGTTTAGACCCAAAATCTCAGCTCTACGAAGAATAAATGGAAAATCGAAGAAGGCTGAGTTATACCCACCGATGAGTGTTGGTTTGAGGTATGCAATCGTATCGAAGAAGTCTATGATGACCTTTCTTTCTTCATCATCAGTTTCACAGGCAATAACCTTTTCAAACCCTTTATTGTCTTTCATTCCGATAAGGAATATTCTACTGTCCTCAGGTGATAGACCTGTGGTCTCGATATCGAATACAAATCGGTGAACCTCATCGTATTCATCAAAACCTTTGAAGAGTCGTTTTCCCTTTTGACAGAGGTATTGTTCCGTTGGTGGTAAAATCATAATCTGACCTCGAGCTTTCTCACCCCACGGGTCCAAACCACCACCTTTAAAGAAGTTTACCAAATCACCATATGACTTGGTGGTCTTTACCATATACTTAAGACCTCTTTCCATTCTCTCATCTCCGTGAGTATCTAACTTTTCAATAAGGATACCATGCTTAGACATGGCCTGTTTTTGTGATGCTTTTGAACCGTTGTAAAAACTAAGACCATGAAGGTCTCCAACCCACGCAAATGGAATAAAGGTGTCTGTTTTAATTACTTTACCCTGTTCAGGGTGTTGAAGAATTTTGAATATTTTTCCCGAGGCGTAATCATATTCCAACGCCACAATATACTTTTCGGGGTCTTCCCCATGAAGGAAGTCTTCGATTTCTTTTTGTGATACCATAATACTTTTTTTCCGTCTGAGTTATTATACTCACATCGTAATGATGTGATTTCTCTTTGACATTTATACTACGGTAATAATAAGGAAGGGGAAGGGTTATGTCAAACGATGTTGATATAAAGATTTTCTCGAATTGGGGCAATTAGTTCACCCATTGAATTAATCACTGAGAACTCACCAATGAAACGACCTTTTTTCTTTGTATCTCTTGAGGTCCACTTATAAACAATATAATACATTGTTGGTGCATCGGGGTTTTCTTGTAACTTTTCTGTGATGTAGGCATCTTTCATGATAATCTTAGGAATACCTGTAGATTCTTCTTTCATTGAAAAACGAATGGTTGCGTTGTCTAAATCCGCATCAAATACTTTCCATGCGTCGGTTCTACCGTCACGGACAACTTCCATCTTAAGAAGAGGTAATTCACTATTTTGTCTGATAAAAAATTCCATACTTATAAATATCCATATAAAAGAAAACCCCTCCGAAGAGGGGTTTTATATTTATTATGTTTTATTTCATCAAATTGGGTTAGGTACGAATGAGTAACTAATTGTAATGTTATTATTACCCAACGTGAACGTTTCAGAATCACTTGTTACATCATCACTAACTGAGGTGATACTAGGAACACTTTGACCTGATACCGACCCTACACCTGCGGATGAGCCATATATTTGACATCCCGCACCACCCACAAAGGTTGAACCTACTTGGTATGTGATTGTGTCACCTGGATACGCTTGTATTGATTGTGTCGAATCATTACCAGTACCCAATGCCGTAAACGATGATTCAAGTGTACCGTTTACATAAACAGATGCTGAACCTCTACCACACGTATCACTGTTGTATACAATGTTAATTGTTTTCGGTGATGACGATGTTGACGGTGTTACCGTTGGTGTCTTAGTTGGTGTTCTTGTAGGTGTTCTCGTTGGTGTTGGTGACGCAGTCAATGAAATTGTTGGAGTAACTGTTGGTGTTCTCGTTGGTGTTGGTGACGGAGTTGGTGTTGGTAATGCACAGAATGAACATGTCGTACCAAATACGTCGATTAAGTATGTTGCCGGTTCAGGAGACTCGTCAAGACCAATAATTTGCCAACAAGGAGGTGTATCACCACCTTTAGATGATAATGATACGTAGTCACCAATTGACGGTACCGATGGTAAACCAGGTGACAAGCTAGCAGTTGATTGTGTTCCACCAGGTTGACAGTTACCATCAAAGTAAGTTATCTCCTGAATTTGGAATTTATATTCAACACATGGATATGTTTGTTCACAATCAGAACACCTACCAAATAATGGGTCATTAGCCGACCATGGTTGTCCTCCATCGGCTAACCAATCACCGTCTTTATTTCCTAAGTCACGGAACTCACTACCTGAATATGTTGGACCGATAAATCCAACACAACCGTCAATGTAACCTGTTTGGTTTTCTAAGTATAACGATGGATTACCTTCCTCAATTGCATTCATAATGGAGTTGTATTCAGGTCCGTTCAATCCGATTTGGTAAACGTAACTGTCACAACATGCGGAGAAGAACATTGGGTAATATACCGTTGAAGGTGTCACCGAAGGAGTTACCGATGGGGTAATACTCACTGACGGAGTTAATGATGGTTCTGGTGTTGGTGATGGTGCAGGTGTGTTAGACGGAGTTACCGTTTGTGTCGGTGCCGGCGTTCTTGTAGGTTGTGCCGTTGGTGTTGCGGTGTTAGTTGGCGTATTTGTCGGAGTTACCTCTGCCGTTTGTGTAGGTGTAGGTAATGGTGTTTCTGTTGGTGTAGATGTATTTGAAGGAGTAACTGTTGGAGTTACCGCAGCAGTACTAGAAGGTGTTACCGATTGTGTTGGAGTGTTTGTTGGTGTAACCTCTGCCGTTGGTGTTGGTGTAGACTCAGGAGTCTGAGTTGGAGTTGCCGTGTTAGATGGAGTAACTGTTGGTGTTACCGCTGCAGTGTTAGAAGGTGTTACCGATTGAGTTGGTGTATGTGTCGGTGTTACCGATGCCGTTGGACTATGTGTAGGCTCAGGTGTCTGAGTCGGTGTCGCAGTGTTAGATGCAGTAACCGTTGGTGTCGGAGACTTAGTTACTGATGGTGTAACTGATTGAGTCGGGGTGTGTGTTGGTGTCACAGAAGCGGTTGGAGTAACCGTAGACTGTGGAGTCTGAGTTGGTGTTGACGTATTAGACGGAGTTACCGTTGTTGTCGGTTCTGGTGTATTTGTTGGTGTTACCGTTGGTGTTGTAGTTGGTTCTGGTGTATTCGTCGGAGTAATTGACGGAGTAACAGAAATTGTTGGTGTCGGTGTTGCTGATTCACCAGGACTAACTGATACCGATGGAGTCACCGTATTTGTTGGTGTCGGTTCAGGCGTTGAACTTGGAGTTACGGATAACGTAACCGATGGGGTTGGTGTCACCGCGGCAGTTGCCGTTGGGGTAACTGTTGATTGTGGTGTTGATGTTGGTGTTGCAGTTGGTGTAACCGTAGCTTGTGATGTCACTGAAGGTGTTGGACTATATGTTGGAGTCGGAGTCGCAGATTCACCAGGAGTTACTGAAGGGGTCGGACTAACCGTTGCTTGTGGTGTTGATGTTGGAGTTGCGGTTGGAGTTGCAGTTGCTTGTGCTGTCACTGAAGGCGTTGGACTATATGTCGGAGTTGGAGTTGCCGACTCACCAGGACTAACTGATGGTGTTGGAGTAACAGTTGCTTGTGGTGTTGATGTTGGAGTTGCGGTTGGTGTCACAGTTGCTTCTGCAGTTACAGAAGGAGTTGGACTATATGTCGGAGTTGGAGTTGCCGACTCACCAGGACTTACCGATGGAGTAGGAGTAACTGTAGATTGTGGCGTTGATGTCGGAGTAACTGTAGATGTTGGAGTTACTTCAGGAGTTGATGTAACTGCCGCCGTTTCTGTTGGTGTTGGAGTTGACGTTCCTCCAGGAGTACCTGTCGGTGTCGGTGTTACTGCAGACGTAGATGACGGTGTTGGTGTAACTTCAGCCGTCACTGAAGGTGTTGGACTATATGTCGGTGTTGGAGTTTGACTTACACCTGCCGTGTTAGAAGGTGTAGGTGTAACCGTAGATTCAGGAGTGTTAGATGGGGTCGGTGTATGTGTTGGAGTAACTTCTGCGGTTGGAGTTTGAGTTTGTTGTGCGGTAATTGTTGGGGTTACCGTTGCTTGAGGGGTAGACGTTGCTGCCGGTGTTGATGTAACTGCAGCAGTTCCTGTCGGTGTCGGCGGCGCCTCAGAAGTAGAAGTTACTGTCGGTGTAACTGTAGACTGAGGTGTTGTTGTTGGTGTCGGTGTAACTGTAGACGCAGGAGTTTTAGTTGGTGTGATTGTTGGGTCAGGACTAATCGTCGGAGTGATAGTCACAGTCGGAGTTGGGCTCGGAATCGGTTTATCAATAATGTAAGAATATGACGCATCGTATCTATAAACATAAATTGTGTATGCACCATAGAAATAATCTGTCACCAAAGAAGCTGGAATGATAACGTCACCAAAGTTAGTAATTGTTGAACCTGTGTCGGCAGTAAAAACAATGTTTACTGATTCTCCACTTAGGTTATCCGATAAGAAAGTAATGCCCGATGCCATTATATATTTTTTTTAATCTTGAATACAAATTATTGGACGGCATTAAAAAACACCATCACTTTAATAAATACTTAGAAATTACTTAATGTATTTGTTACAGATTAAAAAATTATTACCATTGCTTGGTTGGTGCACCAATTACCTGTAATATTGGATAATCGCCAGACCATAATGACCAATTATTTGTATCAACTCGCCGTCGGAGTCGGGGTTGGTGTCACTGGATTGTTAATAACCGCACTAATATAAACTGGGTCACCAATAACCCATTGTGTGGTTGCAGATTGTATCAACACAGTATCACCCGGTGATGGATATCCCGCTTGTTGAATTCCATATCCAAATACATATCCAGTCCCGCCCGTAAATGACCATGATTGAAACGAGTTACTATCACCCGAATAAATCGCTGTACTACCATTTTGACTTATTGTAAATGTAACACTTTGACCTGTAAATTGAGAGAAATAACTATCTCGATTAATACCATCTATATCTACATTACTCCAATAAATTCCGTTAGGGGTTGGTCCTGCAAATAAATTAGGATTTGTTGTTCCTGTTTGTATTCCACTGGCACTATCTGTCATAATAGTATTTCCTGAAGTTGGGAAATTGTAAGGTAGCACAACTAAATTAAACCCATAACCTGTTACCGGCACTGGTGATGGAGTTACTGACGGAGTAATACTTGGAGTTGGGTCAGGAGTTGTTGTTACCGTTGGTGTTACTGTTGGATTAGGTGTATTTGTTGGGGTAGGTGTTGGTGAAACAATTTCCAACATAATCATTAAGTCTCCATCATCAGTTGTGATAAAATTACCTAAATCATCAACCAATACACTCTCTCCTTGACTGATTACATATGTATATACTGATTGATATGTTTGTGAGGATATTGTATATTCACCATAGTAATAATCGGTAACCAAACTAGCGGGAAAAGTCACAATACCAAAGTCTACTGACGTATCTCCCGTATTTGGTGTAAAAGTTATGTGGACAGTATCTCCACTCAGATTGTTACTATCAATTCTAATTCCTCTAGACATAATAAATTACTTACCAAGCAGATTGAATGTTTGCTCTTACCCAAACATTCTCAATTATACATATGTAAATGTGAGTATCATCATATCTTATCTCACCTTTAGTTCCTGGTTCATTGGCAGATACAGGTACTGGATTTTCACTTAAAGTTGTTTTATTTAAGTAGTCAGATTCTGTAACCGACGTATCACCTAAGAACAAAGAGTTGTTTGATAGATATAAATGTCTAATTTTAAACTCAGCACTTCCTAAGTCAAATTGAGAATTTGTAGTAGGTATAATACTTCCTGTTAAGTTTAATTGTGAACCATCGGCAGATAAACTCGTTGAACCTGAGTAAACTTTAGTGAATAAGTCGGCATATGAGATTTTTCTTGCGTTCGTTCCGTCATGAATAATCATTAAATTCGTATTCTGAGGTCGTCCAGAAAACGAGGATAAATTAGGTATTGTGATATTTGCCATTTTATTTTTATTTTATAAATATGTTATAATTCTTATAAAAGAATTATCATAAACAAGAATACCATTTATTATCTAAGTATAGGTGTAATGCGTCTAACTCACTTGGTGGCAATACTCTTGAATAAAGTAATACTTCAAATAGGAAACCACTGTAATAGTATTGGAAATTACTTACTCCAACCCTATCAACTCCAATATATAGACTATCGATAGCTGGGTCTGTAAGGGAACCAACAGGACTTAAGAAGTTTAAGTTTTCTTGTGTTCCGTCTTTAAATAGTCTCAATTTTAAATCATCGGTAGGTTGTGTTCCGTCAAATACCATCGTCCAAATATGTGGATTAGTATCTGCAATCACATCAGTCTGAGCCAATCCATCGGCAGCACCTACGAGGTATGTTCCGCCACTAAGTCGGAAATTACTATTATTAACACTTTTAGAACCGATACCTGAAGTTATAAATTGTTGAGGACTTGCAATGTCCGTCAATTGAGATAAGATTACCACTGTAAATCCATTGATATTCGCAACTTCAGTAATTGGGTTTACACTTAAACCATCAGAATTTCCATCAAACTTAACACCACCATTACCACAAACAACATTAGACCACCACGCAGGCCTTGTTGATGCACCACCTATTGGGTTTGCATTATGTGCGGTGGCAGATGAATCAGTCCATTGAGTAAAGGTATCACCACTTTCAGTTACCCCAACAAAGTTTGAAGTTAAACTGGCATCATAATAGATTTCCAACGAAGGGTCTGACGGTATAATTGCCTGTGTTGGTGATGGTGTTAATGTTGGTGTGAGTGATAATGTTGGAGTTACACTAGAAGTAATCGTCTGTGTTACCGTGGCACTTGGTGTGAATGTAGGTGTTTGAGTTGAGGTTGGTGTAACCGAAGAAGTCGGAGTAACTGAATTGGTTACAGAAACAGTTGGTGTTGACGTTGGTTGAGGTGTAGGTGTTGGTGTTTCTGTAGACCTCGGAGTTGCCGACGGTGTTGGTGTATTAGTACCCGTTGGTAAAGGAGATATTCCCGGTTGTGCACTCGTATCAAAACAGAACAAGTTTGGTGAGTGACAAGCTGTCGTTGAAACGCTAACGGTTCCCGAATCGTAACTTACCCCCACAGTCCAATAATTTCCAAGAGATGAGTAGGTAAAACTGTTTACAGTATACGTGGCAATTTGACTACCTAATTTAACATCTAACGAGTTACCCGTTGCTAGTGGGAATAAATTATTAATGTCATATCCAGTACATAACGCTCTTGAGAAATACCATTCGGTAATCGATGACGGAGTTGCACTATCCGCGTATGTAACACCTGACGCTGACGAACCAGGAACTGCTCCCGTTCCGTACCAGTTATAAGGAATACAAGTCTCAGAGGACTGAGGTTCCGTTGGTGACGGACTTACCGTCAACGTAGGTGTTGGAGTTGGTGTTTGAGTACCTGTTTGAGTTACGGACGGAGTTGGTGTAGGTGTAACGTCAGGACATGGGTTATCAAGAATACAAGTTGCACAATCACGATAAGTTTCTTTTACCGCAAGTGGACCACCAGCCGGTGGATTGATTAAAGTTACCTGGTGACACTGATTATTATAAATCAAGAAATCTCCGACGATGATACTGTCATAAGTTGTTAAAACTACATCTGCACCGTCACAACATCTTGTTGTTGCTGCTCTTGTTAAAACTGATGGTGTTGATGTTGGTGTAGGTGTTGGTGTTTCTGTCTGTGTTTGTGTCATCGTTGGAGTAGGTGTTGGGTTACAAATACAATTACCATTTGTGTATGCACCACCTTGACAACTTGGGTTTGTATTAACAACACTTAGTGCACAAATTGTGGCACTATCGTATATTCCGACAGTAATCTCCTGATTAAGACCATCGCAATCGACATATGTAAATGTTGTGCCTGTTGCGCATCCATAACCACCATATAATTCCCAAGTATCACAACATGGTGTTGTCGGAGTTATTGTTGGAGTTGGTGTTTGTGTGTTGGTTTGAGTCACCGTAGCGGTAGGAGTTGGAGTAGGACAATTACATGTTCCTGATGGTGTTGCAGAGGCGTTACATATAGGCGCATTATTATCTTCAACATATATAGCACATATGACAACAGTATCAAGTTGATTGACAACTACTGTGGATATGTTACCATCACAATCGGTAACAATAAATTCTGCCGGGTTTGTACATGTACCATTACCACCATATAGAGTCCATGTATCACAACATGGCGTAGTCGATGTTGGGGTCATTGTTAGAGTCTGTGTTTGAGTTTGTGTATGTGTTGGTGTTTGAGTGACATCAGGTGTAGAATCTGGAGTGGCTGACGGAGTGTATGTTGGTGTTTGTGTCAATGTTTGAGTTAACGTAGGTGTTGATGTTTGAGTGACATCAGGTGTTGAATCTGGCGTAGCAGATGGAGTATGTGTTGGAGTTTGTGTCTGTGTTTGAGTTAACGTAGGTGTTGGAGTTTGAGTTAAATCAGGTGTAGAATCTGGAGTTGCAGATGGTGTGTGTGTTGGAGTTAAAGTCTGTGTTTGAGTTAACGTAGGTGTTGACGTTTGTGTTAAATCCGGTGTTGAGTCTGGCGTTGATGTTGGTGTGTGTGTTGACGTATGTGTCGGAGTTTGTGTTAATGTTGGTGTTGCACTAATACTTGCACCTGGAGTCTGACTTACAGTCATACTTGGAGTTTGAGTTGTTGTAACTGTAGGAGTTTGTGTCAATGTTGGCGTTGCACTAATACTTGCACCAGGAGTTTGACTTACCGTCATACTTGGAGTTTGAGTTGTTGTAACTGTAGGTGTTTGTGTCATTGTAGGTGTAGGAGTAACACTAGAATCTGGTGTTTGAGACTGAGTTTGAGTCACAGTCACACTTGGCGTCTGAGTTGTGGTTACCGATGGTGTTGGTGTCGGTGTCTGAGTTTGTGTTAATGTTGGAGTATTACTTACACCCGCAGTTGGGCTCTGAGTTATCGTTTGAGTCGGTGTCTGAGTGGCAGTTAAAGTTGCCGTTTGTGTCATTGTCACAGTTGCAGTTTGTGTCAATGTTGGTGTATTAGTTGGAGTAACTGTTGACGTTGGTGTCTTAGTTGGTGTAATAGATGAAGTTGGTGTGTTAGTCGGTGTTAACGATATTGTTGGAGTATTAGATGCAGTGACACTTGGTGTCGGTGTATAAGTTGGAGTTACACTCGGAGTTGGCGTGTTAGTTGGTGTAACTGATGGTGTTGGAGTATTAGTTGGAGTGACCGTTGGAGTTGGAGTGATTAAAAAATCAATATTGTCCGCATATCTGTAACTGTATTTAGAGTCACACTTCACATCAATACTTAAATCTCTAATCGTATTTGTTAACTCAATTTCATTACAACTGTAGTTGTATTTTGTAACATAAGTGGTGCTACTCTCACCCTTATTCAATGTCATAATAAGTTGGTCAACAATATCTGGGTCGTTTTCCAAATAGATGTAACTATCAAATAACATATCAACCTGACCATCAACAGGATATGTAGATGATAAAGTATAAACCACCTCAATGATATCATCACATATAACATCAATATCCAATGTCAATAAATTGATTTGTTTTCTTCTCTTACAACACATCTCAGAATCCGCAAAAGACTCAGTGATTGTCACATATAAATCATCATTAACAGGAACCTCGTATTCTCCACG
>Ga0255768_10000337_pt1 | contig 48611 bp, 57 predicted proteins | sample 071ome_33_FD_179983 | JGI IMG/M metagenome (GOLD analysis project Ga0255768, IMG submission 179983) | Coastal salt marsh microbial communities from the Groves Creek Marsh, Skidaway Island, Georgia - 071412AT metaG (version 2) | ecosystem: Environmental > Aquatic > Marine > Intertidal zone >... | reverse complement strand
AAGCATTTCAATAACAGCTTGATTAGCACCTCCATGAAGTCTTCCCCAAAGGGCAGAAATTCCTGCAGATATTGATGCATATAAACCAGCATATGATGATCCTACAATTCTAACAGTTGATGTTGAGCAATTTTGTTCATGATCAGCATGAAGAATCAATAGTGTATTCAAAGCATTAACAATGATATCATTTTGCTTATAATCTTGATTTGGCTTAGCAAACATCATGTAAGCAATATTTTCTGTATACTCTAAATTATTATTACTATAATTTAGAGGCAAACCTTTGATTTTCCTAAGTGTCCAAGATGACATTATAGGAAACTTTGCAAGAAGTCTAATTGTAGATAAGTACATTTTATCTTTTTCAGTAGTACCTGCAGTATCTTTGAGTGAAATTTTTGTCTCATTTAAAGGGTTAAATGCAATCAAAGCAGATGTAAGAGAGGATAAAACACCCATTGGATGAGCAGATTTAGGGAAGCTTTTAAATATTTGCTTAAGATCTTCATCTACTAGAGCCTCTCCCCTAATATCCTCTTGAAACTTTTGAATCTCTGAATTTGAGGGTAAATCTCCATAAATTAAAAGATATGCAACTTCAAGAAAAGATTTTTTTTGACACAATTCATTAACGGAATAGCCTCTGTATCTTAAAATACCGTTCTCTCCATCAAGATAAGTTATTTCACTTATACAATGACCTGTATTTTTATATCCAGGATCATAAGTAATCAGTCCGGTTTCAGATCTTAATTGATTTATATCAATTGCCTCCTCATTTTCGGATCCAGTAATTACAGGAAAAGTATATGTTTTTCCATTATATTCAATTTTAGCAGATTTTCCCATAATTAGGTGTTTCTGCAAATTTAATTTACCTGCAGTTAAGAAAAAAATTAATTAAAATTTAAATTAAGAAAGCTTTAAGTTGAAAGCATCTTTTCCAAGAAATTTAGCATTATCTCCAAGCTCTTCCTCTATTCTTAATAATTGATTGTATTTTGACATCCTATCACTTCTTGACATTGAGCCAGTTTTAATTTGACCGGTGTTAAAGGCTACACAAAGGTCTGCAATAGTAGAATCTTCAGTTTCACCTGATCTATGAGAAATCACAGAGGTGAAATTATTTTTAGATGCCAAATTGATTGAAGAAATGGTTTCAGACAATGTTCCAACTTGATTTAATTTTATTAGAATTGAGTTAGCAATTTTTTCATTAATTCCTTTAGAAAGTCTATTTATATCAGTTACAAAAAGATCGTCTCCTACAAGTTGTATTTTATCACCAATTTTTTCTGTCAAAAGCTTCCAACCTTCCCAATCATTTTCATCCATTCCGTCTTCTATTGAAATTATTGGATATTTTTTACATAATTCAACTAAGAATTCAACTTGATCTTTAGAATTTAACTTAGATGAATTATTTTTTTCAAAAATTGAATAGTCATAATATCCATCTTTGTAAAATTCTGATGAAGCACAATCTAGTGCTATCATTACATCTTTTTTCATCTGATATCCAGCTTTATGAACAGCGTCAATAATTATATCTATAGCATCTTCCGTGCCCTCTAGTTCTGGGGCAAATCCACCCTCATCTCCAACAGCAGTTGATAGTCCTCTAGATTTTAAGATAGATTTTAGATTGTGAAAAACTTCATTACCGATCTGTAATGCATTAGTAAAACTTTTTGCCCCAACAGGAACAATCATAAATTCTTGAAATGAAATTGGAGAATCAGAATGACTTCCACCATTAATTATATTCATAAGTGGAACAGGTAACACATTTGAATTTGAATGACCTAAATATTTAAATAAAGAAATACTTTTTTCATTAGCAGCAGCCTTAGATACAGCAAGAGAAACTGAAAGAATAGCATTTGCTCCAAGTTTTGATTTATTATTAGTACCATCTAGTTTAATCATTTTTTCATCAATAAGTTTCTGATTAAAAATTGATAAGTTATTTAGTTCTTTAGAAATAATTTCATTTACATTTTTTACAGCATTAAAAACAGATTTACCCATGTAGGAATCTAACTCATCTCTTAATTCTACAGACTCATGTTCACCGGTAGATGCACCAGAAGGAACAGCTGCTCTACCAATTATATTATTTGTAGTGATTACATCTGTTTCTACAGTAGGATTTCCTCTTGAATCAAAAATTTGCCTAGATACTATTTTTTTAATTTTAGTCATTGGTTAAATTAGTTTTGATATAAATTGATCAAATAAATAATTTCCATCATTAGGACCAGGGCCAGCCTCAGGATGATATTGAACAGAAAAGCAATTCTTAGATTTTATTTCAAGACCTGCAACTGTTTGATCATTCAAATGTTTATGAGAAATTTTAACTGACTTATTAGCTACAGCAGAATCAAAATCAACTGCAAAACCATGATTTTGAGATGTAATTTCTCCTTTACCTGTATTGATATTTAGAACAGGATGATTAATACCTCTGTGTCCGTTGAACATTTTATATGTTTTTATATTATTAGCGAGTGCAATTACTTGATGACCAAGGCAGATACCAAATAAGGGATAATTTTTTTCGAGAATTTTCCTTGTTGTATCTATCACCATTTTTAATGGCTTTGGATCACCCGGACCATTTGAAAGGAAAAATCCATTAGGCTTAAACTTTATCATTTCATCAAAACTTGTATTATATGGAAAAACTTTTACAAATAGATCTCTTTTAATAAAATTATCAAGAATATTTTTTTTAATTCCCAAGTCAACTACTGCTAATCTTTTACTAGATTGTTTATTACCAATTTCATATGATTCTTTTGTAGAAACTTTAGATGCTAATTCAAGGCCATCCATACTTGGAAAGTTACTGAGTTTTTCTTTGATCTGAGATATTTTGTTAATTTCTGTAGTTATTGCAGCATTCATTGCACCATTATCTCTTATGTATCTTACAAGTGCTCTAGTATCAACATCACATAAAGTAACTAACTTGTTTGATTCAAACCATTTTTTAATTGACTTAGAATTTGATCTTGAGTTTACAGCACTAAAATTTTTACAGATTAGTCCACTAATATAAATTTTACTTGATTGAGATTCAGAAATTTTGATACCATAGTTCCCAATATGAGAAGTTGTAGTTAATATAATTTGTCCAAAATAAGATGGGTCAGTAAATATTTCTTGATATCCAGTTACTCCTGTATTAAAACAGATTTCACCAAAAGAAGTACCATTGATTCCCGAAGAGCGACCATAAAAAATCGTACCATCAGCTAATAGTACGAGTCCTTTTTTCCTTTTTTGGTAATACATTTCGGAAAGTAAAAATACACAAAAAAAGGACATATGGAAATACATATGTCCTTTTGTTGATTACTTTTTATTTGTATTATTCAGACTTAGATTTTTCTTCTTTATCAACAACTTGTTCTATAGGAGGTTCTTGAGCTTGTGTCGGATTATACAAGCTATTAAAGTCAACAAGCTCAATCATAGCCATGGATGCATTATCACCCATTCTGTTACCTACTTTAATTATTCTTGTATATCCACCTGGTCTATTAGCTACTCTTTGAGATACTTCATCAAACAAAATCTTAACACCATTTTTATTTCTCAATTTACTAAAGCACAGTCTCCTATTATGTGTAGTATCATTTTTAGACTTGGTGATTAAAGGCTCAATAAAAATCTTTAATGCTTTTGCTTTAGTTGACGTAGTAGTAATCCTTTTATGTTCAATTAATGATAAAGCCATATTTGCAAGCATGGCTTTTCTATGAGCTGATTTCCTACCAAGTTTAATTGTTTTTTTACCGTGTCTCATTGTTTAATCTTTATCCAATTTATATTTAGCAAGATCCATCCCAAATGATAAACCTTTAAGTATAACTAACTCTTCAAGCTCTGTTAAAGATTTTCTACCAAAGTTTCTAAACTTCATTAAGTCGTTTTTGTTAAAAGAAACAAGATCTCCTAATGTATCAACCTCAGCAGCTTTAAGACAATTTAAAGCTCTAACAGATAAATCCATATCTATAAGTTTTGTTTTTAGAAGCTGTCTCATATGAAGAGATTCTTCATCATATGTCTCAGACTGAGCAATTTCGTCTGCCTCAAGAGTAATAAGTTCATCAGAGAATAACATGAAATGGTGAATAAGTATTTTTGCAGCTTCAGTAAGAGCATCTTTAGGATGTATAGAACCATCAGTAACTAATTCAAAAACAAGTTTTTCGTAATCAGTCTTTTGTTCTACTCTATAATTTTCAATATCATACTTAACATTCTTTATTGGAGTGTAAATTGAATCTATAGCAATTACTCCAACAGACTCATTATATTTTTTGTTTTCCTCAGCTGGAACATATCCTCTACCCTTATCAATGTTTAGCTCAATACTTAGCTTAATATTTTTCTCAAGATTACATATAACAAGATCAGGATTTAGAACTTGAAAGCCAGATATAAATTTTTGAAAATCTGAAGCTTTTAAAACTTTTTGATTACCAACTATTACATTAATCTTTTCGTTGTCAATATCATCAATTTGTCTTTTCAATCTAATTTGCTTTATATTCAAGATGATTTCTGTTACATCCTCAACAACACCCTCAATGGTAGAAAATTCATGATCTACACCGTCAATTTTGATAGATGTAAATGCATAACCTTCTAAAGAAGATAATAATACTCTTCTTAGAGCGTTGCCAATAGTTAAACCATAACCTGGTTCTAGAGGTCTAAATTCAAATTTACCATGAGACTCTGTAGAGTCAATCATGATTACTTTATCTGGTTTTTGAAAGTTTAAAATTGCCATATTTTTTATTTTGAGTATAGTTCTACAATAAGTTGTTCCTTAATATTTTCAGGAATTTGTTCTCTTTCTGGAAGAGAAATAAATTCACCTTCAAGACGTTCTCTGTTAAATTTTATCCATTCATATTCAGATATATTTTCTCTAAGAGAACTCTCGATTACCTTTAAAGACTTAGACTTCTCTCTTATAGAAATAGTATCTCCAGGTCTTAAAGTATATGATGGAATATTAACAATTGATCCATTTACAAGTATATGTTTATGAGAAACTAACTGTCTTGCACCATCTCTAGTATTAGATATACCCATCCTAAATACAACATTATCGAGTCTTGATTCACATAGTTGTAAAAGTAATTCACCAGTAATACCTTTTCCTCTATTAGCTTTGCTATATATATTCCTAAACTGCTTTTCAAGAATACCATAAGTATATTTGGCCTTTTGCTTTTCCATCAGCTGAATTGCATATTCTGACTTTTTAGCTCTTCTTTTTGTATTACCATGTTGCCCAGGCGGGTAGTTCTTTTTTTCTAAGGAACGATCCTCCCCAAATAATGGTTCACCGAACTTTCTTGAAATTTTTGTTTTTGGTCCTCTGTATCTTGCCATTTAAATTCTATTAATTAAACTCTTCTTCTTTTTGGTGGTCTACATCCATTGTGTGGCATTGGAGTAACATCAACGATTTCAGAAACTTCTAAGCCATTGTTATGCAAAGTTCTAATAGCTGATTCTCTTCCATTTCCAGGTCCTTTTACTAGAACTTTAATTCTTCTAACACCAGCATCATGGGCAACCTTAGCTGCGTCCTCTGCTGCAGTTTGAGCAGCAAAAGGAGTATTCTTCTTAGAACCCTTAAAACCCATTTTTCCAGCTGAAGACCATGATATAACTTCACCTTTTAAATTAGTAATTGATATAATAATGTTGTTAAATGAAGCGTTTAAATGAGCTACACCAGTTGCATCAACAATTACTTTTCTTTTTTTACTTGTAGATTTTGCCATAATTATTTAGTTGCTTTTTTCTTATTAGCTACAGTTTTTCTTTTTCCTTTTCTTGTTCGAGAATTATTTTTTGTTCTTTGACCCCTTAATGGTAAACCTGTTCTATGTCTAATACCTCTAAAACTACCAATATCCATTAATCTCTTAATATTCAACTGAGTTTCTGATCTTAATTCACCTTCTATTTTAAGTTTTCCGACAACATCCCTAATACTAGCAATGTCTTTATCATCCCAATCAGAAACTTTTTTATTTGAATCAACTTTAGCTTCTTCTAAAATTGTTAAAGCAAGACTTCTACCTATTCCATATATGTAGGTTAAAGCTATTGCTCCTCTTTTATCCTTTGGTATATCTATTCCTGAAATTCTTGCCATAATTAACCTTGTCTTTGTTTAAATCGTGGATTTTTTTTATTAATAACATATAATCGACCTTTTCTTCTGACGATTTTACATTCACTACTTCTTTTCTTTATTGATGCTCTTACTTTCATAGTTTTTTACATTCTAAATGTTATTCTTGCCTTTGTTAAATCATATGGACTCATCTCAAGTTTTACTTTATCTCCTGGAAGAAGTTTGATATAATGTAAACGCATTTTGCCAGATATATGAGCCGTAACAACATGTCCATTATCAAGTTCTACTCTAAACATAGCATTAGAAAGAGCCTCTATAATTTTACCTTCTTGTACTATAGATTTTTGCTTAGCCATATTATATAGTTGGTTTACTTCTCATTGAACCAGATTTCATAAGACCATCATAATGATGGTTAAGTAAATATGCATTTACTTGCTGTATTGTATCAATAGCAACTCCTACCATAATAAGAAGAGATGTACCTCCATAAAATAATGCCCAACCTTGTTGCATTCCAATTAATTGGACAACTATAGCTGGGAAAATTGCTATAACTGCTAAATAAAGAGATCCAGGAAAGGTAATGTGAGACATTACTGAGTCTAGGTATTCAGAAGTTTCATTTCCTGGTCTTATACCCGGAACAAATCCACCGCTTCTTTTTAAATCATCTGACATTTTGTTAGTAGGAACTGTAATAGCAGTGTAAAAAAATGTAAAAATTATAACAAGTAGTGCAAATAAAATATTATACCATAATCCAAATATATCAGAAAAACTTGCTTGAAGCCACTGACCCATTGATGAGTCACTAAAAACACTACCTAAAGTTGCAGGAGCAAACATAAGTGCCTGAGCAAAAATTATTGGCATAACACCTGATGCATTAAGCTTTAAAGGTATGTATTGTCTTGTTGACATACCTGAAGATTGAGATCCAGGAACTGAGTTTCTTCTTGCATATTGAACTGGAACTTGTCTAACAGCCATAACTAGAAGTATTGATAGTAGAATAATTACCAACCATACTGCGAGTTCAATGACTACCATTATTAAACCACCGTTACTTTCAGAAACTCTTGAGACAAGATTTTGTGTAAAAGACAGAGGTAAAGTAGCAACAATACCAACAGTAATAAGAAGGGATATTCCGTTTCCAATCCCTTTATCTGTTATTTTTTCACCAAGCCACATAGCAAAAATTGTACCTGTAACTAAAATAATTATTGATGATAAAACGAACATTGGTGTTCTTCCGAATATAAACGCACTCTCTGGGACACCTAGTGCACTTAGTCCATATAAATATGCAGGTGCTTGAACAACACATATAAAAATTGTTAACCATCGTGTAATCTGTGTGATTTTTTTTCTACCACTCTCACCTTCTTTCTGAAGTTTTTGAAGATAAGGAAGGGCTACACCCATTAATTGAACAACAATAGATGCTGAAATGTATGGCATAATTCCAAGTGCAAATATGGATGCATTTGCAAAAGCACCACCGGTGAATGCATTTAAAATACCTAATAATCCCCCACCGTCCGATCTTGTTGAAAGATCAGATAAAGCAAGTGAATCAACTCCTGGAAGCACAACTTGCGCACCAAGCCTGTAGACTAATAGTAAACCTAAGGTGAAAAGAATTCTATCTTTTAACTCTTTAATTCTGTATATACTTTTTATTATGTCTACTAATTTATTCACTTTATATTTTTGTTATTTTACCACCTGCCTTTTCAATTAACTTTTCTGCAGATGAAGAAAATTTATGTGCAGCAACATTAACTGGAACATCAATTTTACCTCTACCTAAAACTTTAATAAGATCACCTTTTTTGGCAATTCTTAATTCAATCATCTTATCAAAGGATAAATCTTTTTTGATTTTTTTATTTTCGACTAAGGTTTGAATATCATCTACATTAATAGTTTTATATTCAATTCTGTTAATGTTATTGAAACCAAACTTGGGAATTCTTCTTTGAAGTGGCATTTGTCCACCCTCAAAACCTATCTTTCTAGAATAACCAGATCTTGATTGAGCACCTTTATGACCTTTTGTTGAGGTACCACCTTTCCCAGAACCTTGTCCTCTACCTAGTCTTTTACCACTTGTCTTATTAGAACCTTTTGCAGGTTTTAAATTATTTAAGCTCATAATTATTTGTTTACAGAATTAATCTCTACAAGATGTTTAACTTTATCTATCATTCCTGAAATTGATGAACTTAACTCATGTTCAACTTCCATTCCAATTTTTCTTAGACCTAAGGCTCTAAGTGTTCTCTTTTGAGACTCTAGTCTTTTAATTGTACTTCTTACCTGTTTAATTCTAACTTTTTTAATCATCCTTTAAATACTTTATCAAGAGAAATACCTCTTTGTTTTGAAATCATTAACGGACTTCTTAAATTAAGAAGTGCGTCAAAAGTAGCTTTTACAACATTATGTGGATTTGAAGATCCTTGTGATTTAGAAAGTACGTTATGAACACCAACAGCTTCTAAAACTGATCTAACTGCACCACCAGCAATTACACCTGTACCCTCAGTTGCAGGCTTAATAAATACTTTAGCACCCCCAAATTTACCTTTTTGTTCATGAGGAACTGTTGCATTTTCAATTGGAATCCTTACTAAATTTTTCTTTGCATCTTCAACAGCTTTAGAAATTGCAATTGTAACTTCTTTAGCTTTACCAAGACCATGTCCAACTACACCATTTTCATCTCCAACAACAACAATAGCAGAGAAACCAAAAGCTCTACCACCTTTAGTTACTTTAGTTACTCTTTGAACACCTACTAATCTGTCTTTAAGATCTAATCCAGCAGGTTTTACAAGTTCAACGTTTTTATAATTTTTATACATAATTAAAATTTAAGTCCACCTTCCCTTGCACCTTCAGCAAGTGATTTAACTCTTCCATGATAAAGGTAACCGCCTCTATCAAATTTTATTTTTTTAATACCTTTTTTGACAGCATTTTCTGCAAGAGTCTTACCGACATTATACGATACTTCCATGTTAGTCTCTAATTTTAAGTCAGTAATAGACTTATCTCTAGAAGAAGATTGCATTAAAGTCTTTCCACTAAGATCATCGATTAATTGGCAATAAATTTCTTTGTTACTTCTAAATACAGACAATCTAGGAAAATCTGATGTACCTGAAATTACTTTTTTAATTCTTTGTCTAATTCTATTTCTTCTATATATTTTAGTATTTCCCATATTAAGCTGATTTACCTGCTTTTCTTCTTATTTGCTCACCAACGAACTTAATTCCTTTTCCTTTGTAAGGCTCTGGTTTTCTAAAAGAACGAATTTTGGCAGCAACATGACCTAATAATTGCTTGTCCATTGATGTAAGTTTAATAATTGGATTTTGTCCTTTTTCATTAATAGCTTCGACTTTAACCTCAGGAGCTATATCTAATAAAATTGTATGAGAGAATCCAAGTGAAAGATCTAATTTCTGACCGGAATTACTTGCCCTGTAACCTACACCAACCAATTCAAGTTCTTTTGTGAAACCTTCTGAAACTCCTGTTACCATATTTGCAATCAGAGATCTATATAATCCATGCTTTGATTTGTGATCCTTTGATTCAGAGTTTCTTTTTACTAGAATTATGTTATCTGAAATATCAAAAGTTACTCCATCAAAAACTTGAGACATTTGACCATTTTTACCATTAATGGTGATAACATTATTATTAACGTTAACCGAGACACCTTCTGGAATACTTATTGGATTATTTCCTATTCTTGACATAACTTATTTTTTAAAATACATAACAGATTAATTCACCACCAATATTCTGGCTTGCAGCTTGTTTCCCTGTCATAACACCCTTAGATGTTGAAACTATTGATATTCCCAAACCATTTAAAATTCTAGGAAAATCTTGAGAGCCAGAGTATTTTCTAAGACCAGGCTTACTAATCCTTTGAATTTCTTTAATTACAGGTTCTTTAGAAACTGAATCATATTTCAAGGCAATTTTTATACTGCCTTGATTATTTTTTGTTTCCTCGAACTTATAACTAAGAATGTAACCTTGATCAAAAAGTATTTTTGTGATATCCTTTTTAATATTAGATGAAGGAATATCAACAACTTTGTGTCCTGCCATGCTGGCATTTCTAATTCTAGTTAAATAATCTGCAATAGTGTCTGTATACATAATCTTTAATTTACCAACTTGCTTTAGTTACTCCTGGTATTAAACCCTTATTAGCCATTTCTCTAAACATAACTCTAGATAACCCAAATTGTCTTATATATCCTTTGGGTCTTCCAGTAAGTTTACATCTGTTATGTAATCTAACTGGAGATGCATTTTTAGGAAGTTTTTGAAGACCAACATAATCTTTTGCAACTTTTAATGCTTCCCTTTTTGTAGCATATTTTGCAACTATACGTTGTCTTTTTCTTTCCCTAGCTTTCATTGATTCTTTAGCCATAATTTTTATTTTTTAAAAGGTAGTCCTAATTCTGTTAATAATGCATGAGCTTCTTTATCAGAGTTTGTACTTGTAACAAAAGTTATATCCATACCTGCAATCTTATTTACTTTATCAATATTTATCTCAGGGAATATAATCTGTTCTCTAATTCCCAGATTGTAATTTCCTCGTCCATCAAATCCTTTAGAATTTATACCTTGGAAGTCTCGAACTCTAGGAAGAGCGATTGTAATAAGTCTGTCAAGAAATTCATACATTCTCTCTCCCCTTAAGGTTACTTTAGCTCCAATTGGAGTCCCTTTACGAAGCTTAAATGACGCAACATCCTTTTTTGATAAAGTTGCAAAAGCTTTTTGACCTGATATAAGTGTCAATTCATCAACAGCATGATCTACAAGTTTTTTATCACTAACTGCAGCACCAACTCCCCTTGAGATAACAATTTTTTCTAGAACAGGAACCTGCATTATATTATCCAAGCGAAGTTTGTCTTTAAGTTCATTAACAACCTTGTTTGAGTAATATTCTTTAAGTCTTGGTATATAGCTCATTTTTAGATTATTTCTTTAGATTTTTTTGATATCCTAACTTTTTTTCCATCCTCAACTTTATAACCTATCCTAGTTTTCTCACCATCCTTAGTCATTAATGATAAATTAGAAATATTTACAGGTAGCTGTTTTTCAACAATACCACCTTTCGGGTTTTCAGAGTTTGGCTTAGTATGTCTTTTTACTGTATTGATACCTTCAACAATTGCTTTATTTGAGTTGTAAAGAATTTTGAGTACTGTACCTTTCGCTCCTTTATTTTCTCCAGCAATAACTAATACTTGATCTCCTTTTTTAATTTTTATTTTATTCATCACATTCAATATTATAAAACTTCAGGTGCAAGAGAAACTATTTTCATAAATTGCTTATCTCTTAATTCTCTTGCAACAGGACCGAATACTCTTGTTCCTCTCATCTCTCCTGTTTGAGATAATAAAACACAAGCATTTTCATCAAACCTAATATAAGATCCGTCATTTCTTCTAACCTCTTTTTTTGTTCTAACTACAACTGCAATTGAGACTTGACCTTTCTTTACAGATCCAGTTGGAGTTGCACTTTTAACAGTAACAACAATTTTATCTCCCAAACTGGCGTATCTTCTTTTAGTTCCACCTAAAACTCTAATAGTTAAAACTTCTTTTGCCCCAGTATTATCTGCTACCTTAAGTCTTGATTCTTGTTGTACCATTTTATTTTGCTCTTTCTATTATTTCTACAATTCTCCACTTTTTTGTCTTACTCATTGGTCTTGTCTCCATTATTTTTACTGTGTCTCCCTCATTACAGTCATTCTTTTCATCATGGGCAACATACTTTTTTGTTTTTAAGACAAACTTTCCATATACAGGATGCTTTACTTTTTTTACCTCTGAAACAACAACAGATTTATCCATTTTATCAGATGAAACAATTCCAATTCTTTCTTTTCTTAGGGTTCTAGTTGACATTTAATCTTGTTTTTTTTCGTTTAATATTGTTTTTAACATAGCTATTTGTCTTCTTAAAGTTTTAATTTCAAGAGGATTCTCAATAGTTTGTACAGAGTTATTGAACTTAAGTTGTGATAATTTTTTTGATGTATCAGTCAACTTCTCGTTTAACTCGTCAATGGTCATATTTCTAATTTCAGTTATTTTCATAATTATCCTTCAAAATCTCTTGCAACTATAAACTTTGTTGTAACAGGAAGTTTTTGTGCAGCTAATCTTAGTGCTTCTTTGGCAACAGAAATTGGAACACCAGAAACTTCAAAAAGAACTCTTCCGGGCTTAACAACTGCAACAAAATATTCAGGAGCACCCTTTCCTTTACCCATCCTAACTTCAAGAGGTTTTTTTGTAATTGGTTTATCTGGAAAAATTTTAATCCAAAGTTGACCTTCTCTTTTCATGTATCTTGTAGCAGCAATCCTTGCAGCCTCTATCTGTCTTGAAGTTAAAAATTTAGATTCTAAAGATTTAATTCCAAACATACCATTAGATAACATATGTCCTCTTTGGGACAAACCCTTCATTCGGCCTTTTTGAGCTTTTCTGTATTTAGTTCTTTTTGGTGTTAACATAACTAGTTAGCTTTTTCTTTCTCTTTGTCTATTATTCTTCTTAGAATTACCCGAAGATTTTTTCATACCCACTAATGGAGATAATTCTCTTTTACCATAAACTTCACCTTTCATTATCCAAACCTTGATTCCAAGTCTTCCATAAGTTGTATGTGCTTCGACAATTGCATAGTCAATATCCGCCCTAAAAGTAGAAAGGGGTATTCTACCTTCTTTATAAGATTCTGATCTAGCCATTTCTGCACCATTTAGTCTTCCAGATATTTGAATTTTAATACCTTCAGCATTCATTCTCATTGCTGCTGCAATAGCCATTTTTATAGCTCTTCTGTAGGAAATTCTATTTTCAATTTGTCTTGCAACACTACTACCAACAAGGAAAGAGTCTAATTCAGGTCTTTTAATTTCATGTATATTAAGCTGAACGTCTTTTGAAGTTATCTTTTTTAATTCCTCTTTTAATTTATCAACTTCTTGACCACCTTTACCAATTATAATTCCAGGTCTAGCTGTAGTAATTGTAATAATAATTAATTTAAGTGTTCTCTCAATTATAATATTTGAAACACTTGCACGAGAAAGTCTTGCATGAATATACTTTCTAATCTTATCATCTTCTGCAAGCTTATCTCCATAATCTCTACCACCATACCAGTTAGAATCCCAGCCCCTGATAATACCTAATCTATTTCCTATTGGATTTGTTTTTTGTCCCATTTAGTTTATTGTTTTTGATGAAAGTATTAATGTTACATGATTAGACCTTTTTCTAATTCTATGAGCTCTACCCTGGGGTGCTGTTCTTATTCTTTTAAGCATACCCGCACTATCAACTCTTATTTCTTTAACAAAGAGCTCAGCAGAGTCAATATCTGCATTTTCATTTTTTGATTGCCAATTAGAAATTGCTGAAACAAGAAGCTTTTCTAATCTTCTTGAAGCTTCTTTTGGACTAAATTTTAAAATAGATAGTGCACTTGAAATATCTTCACCTCTTATTTGATCAGCTACTAACCTCATCTTTCTGGGGGAAGTTGGACAATTATTAAGCTTTGCAAATGCTAAATCTTTCTTTGCCTCCTTTATTTTTTCAGCGCTATTTCTTTTTCTTAAACCCATTATCTTTTATTTCCAGAATGTCCTTTAAACGATCTTGTTGGAGAAAATTCACCTAGTTTATGCCCAACCATGTTTTCTGTTATATAAACAGGAATAAATTGTCTACCATTATGAACAGCAATAGTCTGTCCAACAAAGTCAGGAATAATCATAGAAGATCTTGACCATGTCTTAATAACAGTTTTTTTATTATCCTCTAAATTCTTATTAACCTTTTTTAGAAGGCTAAGATGAACATATGGTCCTTTTTTAAGTGATCTAGACATATTTATTTATTTTTTTCTTCTTTCAATTATAAATCTTGAAGATGCTTTCTTCTTTGATCTTGTTCTGTAACCTTTTGCAGGAATACCCTTTTTAGATCTTGGATGACCACCTGATGCTTTACCTTCTCCTCCACCCATTGGATGGTCAACAGGGTTCATAGCAACAGGTCTAGTTCTAGGTCTTCTTCCTAACCATCTCTTTCTACCTGCCTTACCTGATGTTATTAACTGATTATCTGAATTAGAGACTGCACCTATAGTGGCATAACATGTATTTAATATCATCCTTGTCTCTCCAGAAGGTAATTTGATTGTTACAAACTTACCATCTTTCGCCATTAACTGAGCAAATGATCCAGCACTTCTTGAAATACTAGCACCTTTACCTGGGTTAAGCTCTATACATGAAATTATTGTACCAAGTGGGATTTTACTTATAGGCATTGCGTTACCTATTTCAGGTGTTGCTAAATCACCAGAAATAATATTTTGTCCAACTTTTAAACCGTTTTGAGCAATAATATATCTCTTCTCACCATCTTTATATTCTACTAGAGAAATAAAGGCAGACCTATTAGGATCATACTCGATAGATTTAACTTCAGCTGTTACATCAAATTTATCTCTTTTAAAATCAATAATTCTGTATCTTCTTTTATGACCACCACCCCTATACTTACTAGTCATTTTACCATGGTTGTTTCTACCGCCAGTTCTCTTTATGGTAGTTAGTAATGATTTCTCAGGCTTATCAGTAGTAATGGTATCAAATCCATTTACAATTCTAAATCTCTGTGAGGGTGTTACTGGTTTTAATTTTCTTACAGGCATAATTATAGATTAGCGAAGAAGTCAATTCTGTCTCCCTCAGATATTTTAATTACTGCTTTCTTATATGAACCTTTTTTACTAGTTTGAATACCTTTTTTTGTATATCTAGTCCTAGACTCTGCTCCATATATCATGGTTCTTACCTTCGCTACTGAAACTCCATAAGAAGATTCAATTGCTTTTTTAATTTCAACTTTATTAGCACTTTTAGACACAAGGAAAGTATAGGTATTTCTATCTTCACTTTCTTTGGTTGCTTTTTCAGTTAATATTGGTTTTATAAGTATATCCATTTTATAATTTATTTCAAGGTTGATTCTATTCCCTCAACCGCACTTTCTAAAATTAAGATGTTATTGGCATCAGTAATTTCATAAGTGTTTAATTCTGAGTTAATTATAACTTTAGAATTTTTTATGTTTCTAGATGATAAGTAAATGTTATTATTAATTTCACTTATTACCAATAAAGTTTTTTTTGATTCTAATCCAAATGCTTTTATTATTTTCAAATAATCAGAAGTTTTTGGATTTGATAGCTTGAAATCTTCTAATATTAAGATCTCATTATTTTTTGCTTTATAGGCTAATGCTGACTTCCTGGCAAGCTTTTTAACCTTTTTATTTATTTTTTGATCATAAGATCTAGGTCTTGGTCCAAATATAGTACCACCTCCTCTAAACAAAGGGTTTTTAATACTACCAGCTCTAGCGGTTCCTGTGCCTTTTTGCTTCTTAATCTTTCTAGTACTTCCTGTAATCTCAGCTCTTTCTTTCGACTTATGGAGACCTTTTCTGTTATTAGCAAGATATTGCTTAACATCAAGATATATAGCATGATCATTTGGTTCAATACCGAATATATCTTTGTTAAGATTAATTTTTTTGTCAGTTTCTTTTCCCTTTATGTTATGTATTTTAAGCTCCATTATTTTCTAACTGTTATATATGAATTATTATGACCAGGAACACTTCCCTTAACAATTAAAATATTATCCTCTGACATTACTTTAACAACTTTTAAATTCAATACTTTAACTTTTGAGTTACCCGTTTGACCAGCCATTCTCATTCCTTTAAATACTCTTGAAGGATCAGAACCTGCACCAATAGAACCTGGTGCTCTCATCCTGTTGTGCTGACCATGAGTAGAATCACCTACACCAGCAAATCCATGTCTTTTAACAACACCCTGGAAACCTTTACCTTTCGTTATTCCAGAAATATCAACAAATTCTCCTTCAACAAAATGATCAACAGTAATCTTATCTCCTAATTTATAATCACTGTTAAAGCCCTTAAACTCAACAAGTTTTTTCATAGGTTTAGATTTACTTTTCTTAAAGTGACCCTCATATGACTTAGTTGTGTTTTTAATTTTTTCATCAAATCCAAGCTGAAAAGAAGAATATCCTTCTTTATCATCAGTTTTAATTTGAGTAATAGTACAAGGACCTACTTGAAGTATAGTACAAGGAATGTTTTTACCACTTTCGTCGTAAATACTAGTCATTCCTATTTTTTTTCCTATTATACCTGACATAATTTTTATACTTTAATTTCAACCTCAACTCCGCTAGGAAGCTCTAATTTCATTAGAGCATCAACAGTTTTTGATGAAGAGCTATGTATATCTAATAGTCTTTTATAAGAACATAGCTTAAATTGCTCTCTTGATTTTTTATTTACATGAGGAGCCCTAAGAACAGTAAAAATCTTTTTGTGAGTTGGAAGAGGTATAGGTCCAGTTACAATAGCACCTGAATTCTTAACTGTCTTTACAATCTTGTCAGCAGACTTGTCAACCAAGTTATAGTCGTAAGATTTTAATTTTATTCTAATTTTCTGACTCATAATTTATTTTTTATTCAGTTGTATTTCCTCTTATTTCAGAAATAACAGATTCTGAAATGTTAGAAGGAGTTTCTGCATAATGAGAAAATTCCATTGTTGAGGTTGCTCTACCTGATGATAAAGTTCTTAATGAAGTAACATATCCAAACATTTCAGACAGAGGGACCTCACCTCTTACAACTTTAGCTCCTGCTCTATCATCCATAGAATTAACTTGACCTCTTCTTCTATTTAAATCCCCAACTATATCACCCATATTTTCTTCAGGAGTAATTACTTCTAATTTCATAATAGGTTCCATTATAATAGCTTTAGCAGCTTTTGCTGCTACTTTAAATGCAATTTTTGCAGCAAGTTCAAAAGAAAGTGAATCAGAATCAACAGGGTGGAAAGAACCATCTTCAAGCGTTACCTTCATAGAATCAACTTCAAACCCTGCAAGAGGACCATTTTTCATTGAATCTTTAAATCCTTTTTCAACTGATGGAATATATTCTCTAGGGATATTTCCACCTTTAATAAGATTTACAAATTCAAGACCAGGCTTACCTGGTTCTCCTGGTTCAATTGTAAATACAATATCAGCAAATTTACCACGTCCTCCGGTTTGCTTCTTGTAAACTTCTCTGTGACTTGCAGATTGAGTTAATGCTTCTTTGTACTCAACTTGAGGTTGACCTTGGTTAACTTCTACTTTAAATTCCCTTCTTAGTCTGTCAACAATAATATCCAAGTGAAGTTCACCCATTCCAGAAATAATAGTCTGACCCGAAGCTTCATCAGTTTTTACTTGGAATGTAGGATCCTCCTCAGCAAGTTTTGAAAGGGCTAACCCAAGCTTATCAACATCTGCTTTTGTTTTTGGTTCAACAGCAACACCAATTACAGGATCTGGAAACACCATACTCTCAAGAATAATTGGGGCTTTTTCAGATGAAAGAGTATCACCTGTTTTAATATCTTTAAATCCAACTGCAGCACCAATATCTCCTGCTTCGATAAAGTCAATAGCATTTTGCTTGTTAGAGTGCATTTGGTAAATTCTTGAAATCCTTTCTTTGTCACCTGTTCTGTTATTTAGAATATAAGAACCTGCATCAAGTCTTCCAGAATAAACTCTAAAGAAGGCCAGCCTTCCTACAAATGGATCAGTGGCAATTTTGAATGCTAAGGCAGAAAATGGTTCAGAAACCTTTGGTAATCTGGAGATTTCCTCTTCAGAGTCTGGCTTTGTCCCAACAATTGCATCTTTATCTTCAGGTGAAGGCAGATATCTACATACAGCATCCAAAAGAAATTGAACACCTTTATTTTTAAATGCTGAACCACAGATCATAGGAATTATACTAATATCTTGAGTAGCAGCTCTAAGTGCATTGTGAACTTCATCTTCGGTAATAGAATCAGGATCATCGAAATATTTTTCAAGTAAATTTTCATCATATTCAGCAACAGCTTCAATAAGTTCACCTCTAAGTCTTTCAGCTTCTTCTTTTAAATCATCCGGAATGTCAACAACATCAAATGTAGATCCAAAATTATCATCATGCCAAACCATTGCAACATTCTTTACAAGATCAACAACACCCCTGAAGTCCTCTTCGTCACCAATATTCAATACAATTGGTACAGCTTTTGATCCTAATTTTTCAATTACTTGATTACAAACACCTAAAAAATTTGAACCTTGTCTGTCCATTTTATTTACGAAGCCTATTCGAGGAACTTTATAATTATCAGCTAGCCTCCAGTTTGTCTCAGATTGAGGCTCAACACCATCAACAGCTGAAAATAAGAAGACAAGACCATCAAGAACTCTTAATGATCTATTTACTTCAACTGTGAAGTCAACGTGACCTGGTGTATCAATAATATTAAAATGGTATGATTTAGTTGAATCAATATCTTTTCCCTGTTCAGTTGGGAAATTCCAATTACAAGTTGTAGCTGCAGATGTAATTGTAATACCTCTTTCTTGTTCTTGCTCCATCCAATCCATAGTTGCAGCACCATCGTGAACCTCACCAATTTTATGACTTACTCCAGTGTAGAATAAAATTCTCTCAGTAGTAGTAGTTTTACCAGCATCAATGTGAGCTGCAATACCAATATTTCTTGTAAATTTTAAATCTCTAGCCATAACATTTATTAAAATCTGAAGTGTGAGAATGCTTTATTTGCTTCAGCCATTTTGTGAGTATCAACACGCTTTTTAACTGCAGCACCTTCTTCTTTAGCAGCTGCTAATATTTCTTGTGCAAGTTTTACGGCCATTGATTTTTCGTTTCTTTTTCTTGAAGATGCTATAAGCCACTTCATAGCAAGAGAAATTTTTCTATCAGGTCTAATAGGTGATGGTATTTGATAAGTAGCACCTCCTACTCTTCTACTTCTAACTTCTACTTGAGGCATAACATTAGAAAGAGCATCTTTCCATAAATCTAGAGAAGTCTTTTCATTATCCTCTTTTTTGCCTTCAATAATATCAATAGCATCGTAAAAAATCTTATATGCTGTAGATTTCTTACCCTGATGCATAAGGTTATTAACAAACCTTGTTACCAATTGGTCATTAAACTTTGGATCAGGAATTAGGTCTCTTTTCTTCGATTGTTTCTTTCTCATTGTGGATTATTTTTTTGGTTTTTTTCCACCATACTTGGACCTTCGTTGCAATCTCCCTTCTACACCAGCAGTGTCAAGCGCTCCTCTGACAATATGGTACCTAACTCCAGGAAGATCTTTAACTCTTCCTCCTCTAACAAGAACAATAGAGTGTTCTTGAAGATTATGACCTTCACCTGGAATGTATGCATTAACTTCTTTTCCATTAGTAAGTCTAACTCTTGCTACTTTTCTCATAGCAGAATTTGGTTTTTTTGGAGTAGTGGTATACACTCTAGTACAAACTCCTCTCTTTTGAGGTGCTTTATCAAGTGCAGCTGACTTACTATTTTTAGACTGTGAAGTCCTTCCTTTTCTCACTAATTGCGAAATTGTTGGCATACAATAAATATTTAATTCCGTATTAAAGCGTGCAAATTTAAAATTTTTTTTTGGTTTATGTATGTATAATGCATGTTTTTTTAAAAAAAAACAATAATAAAAGTCAAAGAATTACACTGGAGGCAACTAATTGATTTTTCTCATAAAAAGCTATAAATTGGCCTGGAGTTATAGCAGACTGAAATTCTTTAAATTGAACATAAAGAAAATCTTTAAATTTTTCAACTTTTATATCTTGAAGTTTCTGCCTATACCTAATTCTTGCTTTCAAATTTAAGTTCTTTAAAATCGTATAGTTATAGGTATTATTTACCCAATTAATCTCAGAGTATTTAATTTTTAATACTTTTTTAAGCAATCCAGGGTGATTTTTTCCTTCTCCAACATATATTTCATTTGAAGATGTATTTGTGGAGATGATAAACAATGGATCTTTGTAACCTCCAATTGACAAACCTTTTCTTTGACCAATTGTAAAAAAATGAGCTCCATTGTGTTTACCAATTAATTTTCCATTATTTTTTTTATACGAGATTCTAGTTGAAAGAAACTCTAGTTTTTCATATTTACCAAGAATATTGATGTTTTTTTTGTATAAATCAGATTCTGAGGATATCTCTATGACATCTCCAGTTTTTTTCTTAAGCTTCTGTTGCAGAAAATCAGGAAGACTTACCTTTCCAATAAAACAGAGTCCCTGAGAGTCTTTTTTCTCAGCTGTAATTAAATTATTTTCTTTAGCAATTTTTCTTACCTCAGTTTTACTAAGATCTCCTATTGGAAAAATTATTTTTTTTAATTGATCTTGATTAAGTTGACAAAGAAAATATGATTGATCTTTTAAGGGATCTAAACCAGCGTGAAGCTGGTATGTAACATTTTCATTATTATTATCCTCTATTATTCTACAATAATGTCCAGTTGCAACATAATCTGCCCCAAAAGAAATAGCAATATTCATGAATATATCAAACTTTATTTCTCTATTACATAAAATATCAGGATTTGGTGTATTTCCTTTTGAATACTCATCAAACATGTAATCAATTATTCTTTCTTTATATTCTTTACTTAAATCAATTGTTTGGAATGGAATGTTTAATTTTTCTGCAACAAGCATTGCGTCATTACTATCATCCAACCAAGGACATTCATTTGAAATAGTTACATTTTCATCATGCCAATTTTTCATAAATAACCCTATAAGGTCATAGCCTTTCTTTTTTAATAAAAAAGCGGCAACACTAGAGTCTACTCCTCCAGAAAGGGCTATAACTACTTTATTCTTTTTCATTGAGACTATTTACCTCTACTTTTCTTTTGTTTCTCTGCCTCTTCTAGAGCTTTTTGAAGTCTAGCTCTAAATCCACCAACTTTTAATGGCTTCTTTTTATTCTCTTCTATTTCTGATAATACTTTTTGGTCATCAATAATAAAGTTTTTGATAACTAGCATTAATATAATGGTTAATACATTTGAGATGAAATAATAAAGACTTAAACCACTAGCATAATTGTTAAAGAAAAATAGCATCATTAAAGGCATCATATACATTATTACCTTCATGTTAACCCCACCTGTTTGGGAAGGAGACATCATCTGTTGACCGGTTGTCATTTTGGTATAAAAAAAGATTGCAACAGATGCTAAAATTGGAAATAAACTAATATGATCTCCGTATAAAGGTATATAAAACCCAAGGTCTAGAATCGAATCATAAGATGATAAGTCATCAGCCCATAAAAAACTTTTTTGTCTTAGGGAAAAAGCTACTGGAAAGAATGTAAATAGTGCAAAGAAGATTGGCATCTGCAGAAATGCTGGTAAACAACCAGACATTGGATTAGCTCCAGATTTAGTATAAAGGTTCATAGTTTCCTGTTGCTTCTTCATTGGATCATCCTTAAACTTTTCATTAATAACCTCAAGTTCAGGCTTTAACATTTTCATTTTGATCTGAGACAAGTATGACTTATAAGTAAGTGGAGATATTGCAACTTTAACAATTATTGTCATTAAAATTATTGAAATTCCGAAGGAAAAATAATTTGTTAAAAATGAAAACAATGGAAAGAAGATGAATCTATTTAACCAGCCAAAGATACCCCATCCTATAGGAACTGAGTTTTCAAGATTTAAATTATATTCCTTTAAAGTTTCATAATCAGTTGGACCAAAGTACATACTGAAACTTAATTGATTATTTGAATTAAGATTTAAAGGAATATTTGCTAGAAATCTTTTTGTAAATTTTTTATCTAAAGCATCATTTCCAGACAGGTCCTCTGAACTTATTTTAACTTGATTAGATTCGCTATTTAAAATCAAAATAGAACTAAAGAAATGTTCTCTAAAAGATACCCAGTTAACATTATCTATTATCTTATTTTTTGAACCAGCAACAGACAAATAAGAATCCTTATTTTTTTCAAAACCATAAGATAACGCTGTGTATCTATTTTCATAGTCTATACTTTTTGAATTTCTAAATGAATCTCTACCCCATATCAACTCAACATTTTCATAATTTGAATTAGTATTATCAATTATATCTAATTCAAAATCAACTATGCTGGAGTTTTCTGCTAAAGAAAATGACAACTCAAGCTCAATCCTAGGATCAATTTGAGCTTTTAGTCTTATAAATGAATTTTCATCAATTATTTCTGCGGTGTAGTTTAGATCTTGTGAATTAATATTTGAATTTCTTCCAATCGGAATGTTGAAGCTAAATATTGAATTATTCTTGTTAATTAAAAAAAGAGGATCATCATTATAATTATTGAAATCTTTAAGTAAAAGCTTTTTAATTTCGGCTCCCTTTGTACTTACTTCTAACATGATGTTTGAGTTTTCAAGAATAAGAATTTCTTCATTAAATTCATCATTATCTTGATATTCATCATAGGCTGAATCAACAATACTTGAAGGCTCCTCAACTACTTCAATTTGGCTTTCATCTACTATTTCCTTTTGACTATCAATCATATTTGATTGATTATCATAGAACCAAAACATTAGTATTCCTGATATTAATAAAAATCCTATAAACTGAAGAGGATCAAACTTGTTTTCTTCCATAATTATTTTTTTAGGTAGTTTTTTAAACTAGCTTTTACAAAGTTTACAAAAATTGGATGAGGATTATATACACTACTTTTATATTCTGGATGAAATTGAACACCAACAAACCATGGATGGTCTTTATTTTCAATGATTTCAACTAGATTGGTCTCCGGATTTCTTCCAGCAACAATAAAATTGTGATCAAAAATCTTTTTTGAATATTCATTATTAAACTCATATCTATGCCTATGTCTTTCAGAAACTACTTTTTTACTGTAAATTTTATTAGAAATTGTATTTTTTAAAATTTCACAATCCCAAGCTCCTAATCTCATTGTCCCCCCCTTATTAATTATTTCTTTTTGAGATATCATTAAATCAATTACCGGATCTTTACATTTTTCTGAAATTTCCGTTGAATTAGCATATCTTATTTTTTTAACATTTCTAGCATATTCTATAACTGCAACTTGCATACCTAAACATATCCCTAGAAAGGGAACTTTATTTACTCTAGCATATTCTACAGCAAGTATTTTTCCATCCAACCCTCTTTGACCAAAACCAGGAGCAACAATTATTCCGTCTAGATCTATTAGCTCTTTCTTAATATTTTCTTTATTTAGATATTCAGAATGAATGGATTTAACATTGACTTTTACTTCATTTTCAGTTCCAGCATGAATTAGTGATTCAAGAATGGATTTATATGAATCAATTAACTCAACGTATTTTCCAACTAAACCAATATTAATCTGATGAGTAGGATTTTTTAGTTTATGTAAAAAGTTTTTCCACTTATCTAAGTCTGGTTCTGATTCTTTAATTTTCAATTTTTGAAGAGTTACTTTATCTAGGCCTTCATCTCTCATCTTCATAGGAACATCATAGATAGTTTCAACATCAATAGACTGAATTACACAATCAAGTTTCACATTACAAAAAAGTGCAAGTTTATTCTTGACTTCATCTGAGAGTTCTCTTTCAGATCTACAGACTAAAACATCTGCTTTAAGACCAAGCTCCATAAGAGTTTTAACTGAATGTTGTGTAGGCTTAGTTTTAAGTTCACCCGTAGCAGATAAATATGGAATTAAAGTTAAATGAATTACCATCGAATTTTCAGGACCTTCTTCATAAATTACTTGTCTAACTGCTTCAATAAATGGTAAAGATTCAATATCACCTACAGTTCCTCCTATCTCTGTAATAACGATGTCTAGATTATTGTTATAATCAAGATTTCTTATATTTTCTTTAATCTCATTAGTTATATGAGGTATAACCTGAACTGTTTTACCTAAAAATTCCCCTTTCCTTTCTTTCTCAATTACATTTTGATATATTTTTCCAGTGGTAATATTATTTCTCTGTGAAGTGTTTCTACTTAAAAATCTTTCATAATGTCCTAAATCAAGATCAGTTTCAGCACCATCATCTGTTACGTAGCATTCTCCATGCTCATAAGGGTTAAGAGTTCCTGGATCAACATTTATGTAGGGGTCTAATTTTTGAATAGCAACATTTAAGCCCTGAGCCTGTAAAAGACGTGCTAAAGAGGCAGACACAATACCCTTTCCAAGGGATGATGTAACACCACCAGTAACAAAAACATATTTAGGCTTATTCATCCGGCTAGAATAATATTTCCGGACTCAAATTTACAAAATAATAAGGTATTATATAATTTATTATTCATTAATCTCTTCAATACCATAGTCAACATGCTCTAAAAGAAATATAGATGAATTAAATAAACCACCTAATGTATCTTTTTTATATAGAAACTTAGATTCATTATAAGTCTGCTCATTATATCTTACAGTTCTATTTAAATTATTATCAAGAAGTTTTCTAAGAAGAATATCCTTAGTTACATCATAACCTCTAACAATATCTTTGTTTGGAAAGCTTCCAAATAGGTTTATGTAATTACTTTCAAAATCTGTAATTGAATCCTGATTAATTTTTCTTGAAATAGAGGCATAGGTAAATCTTAAGTTACCAAGATCCTTTGCATTTATACTTGGATCATCATATTGATTTCCCCTGTATGTTGTGTAGAGTCTAACATCTCTCTCCGTTGTTATTTGAGAGTTTAATTGAGAAATAACACTTGAGATAAGGGTAAATATTTCAGATTCAATAATTACTTTGTTAGGAAGTGTATCAACTAAGAGAGAATCGAGTAGTTCTGGTAATACATAACCTTCAAGCTCAGGTTTAATTTTGGTTGCATTAGGAAAAATACTTTTAAGCCTATATGCAATATCAACATTAAGTGAATCTGCTATTATAACAATATTTTCATCTCTATTTAAATTAGTATCCAAGTACTCTAGCATTTTTTCTCTTAAAAGATTCCTAGGAGTAACAGTCTGTACAACTCCTTTTAATATTTTTATTGGAATGGTTGAAAGCGGGAAAACTTTTGGTATTGCCTCCAAGAAAGTAAAACTAGAAAAAGTCTCAAAATTCCTTGGAATAATAGGCCCAATAATAATATCAGAGTTAATAATTCTTTCGTTATTTGATATCTCAAAGATTTTATTTAAGGAATTTTCTGTATCAAAAACATTTAAATTTATTGAGACACCCATTTTCTTTATATCACTAATTGCATAGAGAATTCCAGAGTAAAAATCTAAAGCAATGGTATAAAGATTTCTATCTTCAAAAAGTGATTCAACCTCTTGAATTGAGTCAAAATTAACTTGAGATGATCTAAATGGTAAAAGTACAGATACATTTAATTCGTCATTTTTTCTTTTCTTTTGAATGTAAATAGAGTCTAGAGTGGTTAGTTCTTTTTGTAATAATTCATTTTCAAGAACTCGTAAATTTATATCCTCTGGAGATTTAAATATAGGGACAAGTATAATTGATCTTACTCTTAGTCTTGAGTCTCTTAGCTCTGGATTTAAGCTTAATAAATCATTGATGGTTATGTTATATTTCTGAGAAATTGAAAATAAGGTTTCTTTTCTTTCAACATTATGAAAAATTGTATCCGTAACAATATTTTGAGAAAAAATTAAGCTACTTGAAAAAAATAATATTATTAGTATAAAACTTCTCATTTATTTTTGCTTTTCAAGTTTCCATATTTCGTAGTCTTCGTTATTAACCATGTAAGACCAATGTAATAAAGACTGTTGAATTCTTGGTGAAATATTTTTTGAATTTTCAATTTTAAAACCTGATTTGTATATTTTATTATAGATAGCATTTCTAAATCTACCTTTAGGACCACAAAAAGCTAGCCATCTTTTTATTTGTCTAACGTCATCCTCGTGACGTCTTCCCATGAAGTATTTACAGTACCATTCAAACCATCCTCTTGGATCATCTTGGTGAATCCATCCTTTTTCCTCCCACTCCTCTTGAGTTTGTCCAGATTTAATTTTAAAAAAATTAATTTTTACTAAATATTTTTTTGATAAATAAAAAGATTCATCGAGATTATTGAACCAATCTTTTGGTAAAATTCTATAATCTACAAGTTGATTGAAATATGTACCTCCAAAAATTCCTTTTTGTAGCATTTGTTTTGGAGTTAACATTGGTTTAAATGAATTATATAGTTCTTCCATAATTGTTTTATTCCCACTCAATTGTTGCAGGGGGTTTAGAACTTATATCATAGACGACTCTGTTTATTCCTTTAACATTATTAATTATATTATTGGAGACCTCTTTCAAGAAATCATTTGGAAATTCATACCAATCTGCAGTCATTCCATCAGTTGAAACTACGGCCCTTAATGCGACACATCTTTCATAAGTTCTTTCATCTCCCATCACACCAACACTTTTAACTGGTAGTAGTATTGACCCAGCTTGCCAAATATTATTATAAAGATTCCATTTTTTTAAAGAATCAATATATATTTTATCAGCTTCCTGAATAAGTCTTATACATTCATAGTCAACTTCGCCAAGAATTCTTATTCCTAAACCTGGACCTGGAAAAGGATGTCTAGATAGTATTTCTTGAGACATTTTTAAAGAAGCACCTATTTTTCTAACTTCATCTTTGAATAACATCCTAAGAGGCTCAATAACTTTAAGATTCATTTTTTCAGGAAGTCCTCCAACATTATGGTGAGACTTTATAGTTGCAGATGGCCCCTTTACTGAGACTGATTCAATTACATCTGGATAAATAGTTCCTTGAGCAAGCCATTTTGCATTTGATATTTTTTTTGATTCTTCATCAAAAACATTAATAAATGTATTCCCAATTATCTTTCTTTTCCTTTCAGGATCAGTCACACCTTTAAGATCATTAATAAATTGATCCGATGCGTCAACACCTTTTACATTTAGACCCATTCCAATGTATTGATCTAGTACTTCATCGTATTCATTTTTTCTTAAAAGACCATTATTTACAAAAATGCAATGCAAATTCTTACCTATTGCTCTATCAAGAAGAACAGCAGCTACACTAGAGTCAACACCACCTGAGAGCCCTAAAATTACTTTTTCATCTAATATTTCAGATTTCAATTCTTTAACTACTCTGTCAATGAAAGATTCAGGATTCCACTCTTTGATAAATTTTAATTCCTCTATAAAAAAGTTTTCAAATATTTTTAGACCATTATCTGTATGAAAAACTTCAGGATGAAATTGAAGAGCGTATAAATTAAGAGAGTCGATTGAGTAAGCAGCATTTTTTACAGAGTCTGTACTGGCAATAACTCTGGCGCCATCAGGTAAAGCTGTAATTGTATCTCCATGGCTCATCCATACTTGATTGTTGATTTTTATATTATGAAAAAGTTTACAATCTTTTTCAATAAATGATAGATTTGCTCTTCCATATTCTCTAGAATTTGAGTTCTCAACTTTTCCATTAAGAAATTTTGCAATTAGCTGTGCTCCATAACAAATTGCGATTACAGGTATGTTACCTATAATACTTTTGAGATTAATTTTAGGAGAATTATCTTGATTTACAGAAAAAGGAGAACCAGAAAGCACAATAGCTTTATATTGATTTAGATCTTTAGGAAGGTTATTAAAGGGTGAAATCTCACAGTAAATAAAAAGCTCTCTAATTCTTCTAGCAATTAATTGAGTATACTGAGAGCCAAAATCAACTATTAAGACTTTATTCTGCATGGACAAAAATACAACTATAAATTAATCTTCAAGATCTATTATTAATATTTTATCTTCCGATATTGAGATTTTCTCAACTAAAAAATCTATGAATGAAGGTCCCTTAAAAGAGAAGAAATTTGCAAAATTCAAGAATCTTTCTTGATTTATTTTTTGGGGGTGAAGATAATTATAGGTAGATCTTAATGATTCGATCTCCATTTCATGATTTTTCTTTTCGGCCTTATTTAGTTTTTTCTCAAGATCGTCGATTCCTTTTTTTTGTTTTTTTTCTTGAGCATTTAGAGCGCCAATAAATGACTTATCAGTTTTAAGTGAAACCTTTCTTAATTCATCAAATTGTAATGATAAATTTGTTCTTAAAGAATCAAAGTTAAGCTTTAAATTATAGGAATTCTCAATCTTGTAATTTATAAGGTCGTTAAGTTCTCCTATAAAATACTTTATTTCAATTCCTGATTTTTTAATTTTTTTTGAAGTCTTAGAATCAATTATATAAACACTATTCCTTAATTTGAGAATTGGGAATTGAATTTTATTGTCATCAAAGTAAGTTTTTAATTGCATCCAATATTTTAATTCATTCTGACCTCCAACATAACAGACATTAGGCAATACAGCTTCTTGGTATAGAGGTCGCATAATTACATTTGGAGAGAATAACTCTGGACTACTATCAATTAAATTCAGTAACTCATCTTTATTGTAAGAATTTTCATCATCTACATTAAAAGATTTTTTATTATATCTAATCCTCTTTCTTCCTTTGTCAGTAAGTTTAAAAAAATTAATATCTGATGGGTTAACCTGGACCTTATATGATTCAAAGTCTTTTTTAAGTTCAGATATTTGAGAAGTCGTATTTTCTTTACATGAAAAATTGTCTATTTCATTTTTTAATTGATCTATAAATAATGACTTTAAATCCTTTTTATTAGCATCAATTATTATTAATCCATGTTCTGAGAATAAAGAATTTATAAATTTTATAGTTGAGATAGATAAGGTATCTCCTTCTTTATAGGAAAAATCAATAATTTCTTCAATTTTTTCTTTAAAATCATAATCAATTATTGAGTCCTTATAATCTTTCAACACATTCTTGAAATTATTAATCTCAATTTCACCAACAGGTAAATTATTTGAATTGATTTCCCATTTAATGTTTTTTTGATTTAGGTTAACCTCTGCAATTTCTTCAAAATCATGATCTTCAGAAGCTATCCATAGAACTGGTACATATTTAAAGTTTTTAGAATCTAAGTTTAACTGATTGCTGATACTAATTACTTGAGCAATTTTAAAGATCACCATTAAAGGACCGGTAAATAAATTAAGCTGGTGACCAGTGGTAATACAAAAAGTATTAGATTCTGAAAGGGAGCTTATGTTTTCAGAAGTTTTTTTTGAAATATCAATATTGGAATATTGACTTTTTAAGGATTTGACCAAAGTTTGTCTTTGTTCTTTAGAGAAGTTTTTACTTTTATTTTCTGAGTGTCTTTTTACGCTATCATTACTGTAAAAGGAATCGATATATTTCAACACCTTTTTATCTTGTGAAATAAATTTTTCAATAAGTTCATCTCCAATTAGTTTAGAATCTCTTTGAATTATTTGACTTCTCATCCCTTAATTTTTGTAAATATATCTGAATTTTTCAAAATTGAGTGTAACTTAGTAGATCTAACTATAAACTATCAAATTGATGAAGAATTTAAGATTACTTTTTGCTTTAATTATAATTTCACCCCTTTCCTACTCTCAAAACTTAGAGGAAAAACTTGATGAAGTAAAATATAGAAATATAGGACCTTTTCGTGGTGGTAGATCAGTATCATCAGTTGGGGTTATAGGTGATCCACTTACATATTATATGGGGACTGTAGGAGGAGGTTTATGGAAAACAACTAATGCTGGAGTTAATTGGTTTAACATTTCTGACGATTACTTCAAAACGTCTTCAGTTGGAGCAATTGCAGTTGCTGATAGTGATAGTAGAATAGTTTACGTTGGTATGGGAGAGCATGCTCCAAGAGGAGTAATGACTTCTTATGGTGATGGGGTATATAAGTCAACTGATGCAGGAAAAACATGGGAGCATATGGGTTTGAAAAATACTCAACAAATTTCAAGAATAATAATTCACCCAGATAATCCTAATATAGTTTTTGTTGCTGCTCAAGGAGCTGTTAACGGACCAACCAAAGATAGAGGTATTTATAAATCAATTGATGGTGGTAAAACCTGGAGTAATGTTCTTTATATAAATGAATTAACTGGTGCCTCTGAACTTTCAATAGATTATAACAATCCAAAAGTATTATACGCTACTATGTGGAGACATCAAAGGCTTCCTTGGAAGGTTATAAGTGGAGGAGAAGGTGATGGAGTATATAAATCTGTTGATGGAGGAGATAGCTGGTTTAAAATTGAAAATGGTTTACCATCTGAGTTAGGTAAAATGGCTATATCAGTATCTAGAGCTAACTCTGATAAGGTATTTCTTCTTGTTGAAGGAAATTCAAACAAAAGATCAGGAGGTTTATTTGTGTCTAATAATGCTGGTGAAAGCTGGGTTAAAGTTAGCTCTTATGCAGAACTAACTTCAAGGGCATGGTATTATATTGAAGTGTTTGCTGATCCTAATGATGAAAATACAGTTTATGTATTAAGCGCAAGGGCGTTTAGATCAATAGATGGAGGTAAAACATGGAAAAGAATATACAGCGGTCATGGAGATTATCATGACCTTTGGATAAATCCGGATAATTCTAAAAATATGATAATTTCTGATGATGGAGGTGGTGAAATAACTTTTGATAATGGAAGTACTTGGTCTAGTATTTATAATATGCCTACTGCTCAATTTTATAGAGTTAATGTTGATAATTTATTTCCATATAACCTTTATGGTGGTCAACAAGATAATTCCACAGTTAAAATTTCAAGCATTGGATCTGGAGGAGGTATTTCTGAAAGAGATTGGTCAGCATCTGCTGGAGGAGAGAGTGCATTTCTTGCTTTTGACCCAGATAACCCCAGTATTGTTATGGGTGGTAGTTATCTTGGTAGTGTTAACATATATGATATTAAAGCTAATGCTAGAAAAAAAGTTATGATTGAACCAATAAATTATATTGGAAGAGCTTCAAGAGACATGAAATATAGATTCAATTGGAATGCACCTATTATTTGGTCTCAACATGAACCAAATACTTTTTATCATGCAGCTCAACATCTATTTAAGACAAATGATCAAGGTAGATCTTGGAAAGTAGTTTCTCCAGATTTGACAAGAGATCAAGATGAAAAACAAGGAAATGGTGGTGGTCCGTATACAAACGAAGCTGTTGGTGCTGAAAACTATGGAACCATTAGTTATGTAGTTGAATCTCCTCATGAACCAAACACAATTTATGTTGGTTCTGATGATGGATTAGTTCATATTACTCAAGATGGCGGTGAATCATGGATTGATATTACACCTAAAGGTCTTCCTGAAACAATAATTAATGCTATTGATGTATCACCTCATGATAAGGCAACAGTATATATTGCAACGACAAGGTATAAGTTTAATGATAAGACACCTGGACTTTATAAGTCTACAAACTATGGTGGATCTTGGAAAGATATTACAGGTGATATTCCTTATGGTGCCTATACTAGAGTTGTTAGGGAGGATGATAAAAGAAAGGGACTTCTTGTTGCAGGAACTGAATTAGGGGTTTATATATCATTTAATGATGGTAAAAAATGGGAATTATTTAATCTTAACATGCCAGTACTTGGTGTTACTGATCTAATGATTAAGCATGATGATTTAATCGTAGCAACACATGGAAGGTCTTTTTGGATACTTGATGATATGGGACTTATAAGGCAGCTGGATGGTGATAATAATACAAAATTATATGATCCTGAGAATTCAACAATTGGAAACTGGTATAGTCAACTAAATTCAAATTATTCAGATGGCACTTCATCATTTACTGGAGTTAATCCAGCTAACGGTGTTGTTATATATTATAACATTGGAAAAGAAGATAGTGGTAAAAAAGTTTCAATTAAAATTCATGATCAGAACAATAAACTTGTAAGGGAAATTACTAGTGAACCTGACAATAGTTTTATTTCATATAACGGAGGACCTTCAAGAGAACCTGTATTATCAAATAAATCTGGATTGAATAGATTTGTCTGGGATTCTAGACATTCTTCTTTAAGTGGAGTCCCATATGCATATATTGAAGGTAGCTTTAGAGGACATAAGGCTATTCCAGGAAAATATAAGTTAACATTAGTAGTTGGGGAAACATCATATAATTCTGAGTTTGAAATTTTAAAGAATCCCAATTTTAGTGTTTCTGATCAGGACTATTTAGATCTTGATAAATATGCTACTCACATGGAAAGTAACTTTAATGAAATGGCTAAATATATAAATAGCAATAAAGAACTTTTAGATAAGCTAAGTGTTATAGTGAAAGAATTAGATGAAAATCCAGAAGTTAAGGAAAATGGTAAAAAATTACTTGAATTGATGGATAGCTGGGATAAAAAAATGATGCAGAGAATGTCTAAAGCATATGATGATGTTGAGAATTTCCCAAATAAATTTTTAGCTGATTATCTTTTTATTCTCGATGAAATCAAAGGAGATATACCAAATGTAAGTGAAGGAATTCTTAAGTCACTTAAGTCTCATGATGAAAAATGGGTTGAACTGAAAAAAGAAATAGATCAAATAAATCAAGTCAATATTCCTGAATATAATAAGGAGCTTTGGAATATTGGTATTGGTGCATTAAATTAGCAGCATTAAAAAGCTTTCATTAATATCAGCTTTAATTCTATTTAGTTGCAGTAAAGATATAATAAGGCCTGCTGATTCAGGAAATAAAATTATTGGCAATTACCAATTAGTTCAAAAATTATCTAATGAACAGGCAGAATACTCTTATTGGGATACTAGACCAGAATCACCAAGCAGTTTGCTTGATGTAAATTCTACAGATTTTCTAACCACTAATGTAACAGGAAAAGTAAGTTTTTCTTCCGATTCAAAAGGCTATTTTGAAATAACTGTTGATGATAGTGAAAATATAAAGGTAAATTTTGATTGGTCGTATGAAGGAGGAAAATGGTATTTGATTGATGAAAATTTAGAACAATGGCAAATAAAAAATTCTGACAGGTGTGTAAGTCAAACAATTTATTGCAGTAGTCAAGCAAATACAGGTTCTTTATATATAATGACAAAAAATGCTGGTTATAGAACACGTGATTGGCGTTTCTATAAATTAGTATTCTAAAAAGATTCTAAATAATTTAGATTTGTCTTATCTAGTTGGTTCTTCTGAAGCTGGCTCTTCAGCCTTTGGTTCTTCTGAAGCTGGCTCTTCAGCCTTTGGTTCTTCTGAAGCTGGCTCTTCAGCCTTTGGTTCTTCTGAAGCTGGCTCTTCAGCCTTTGGTTCTTCTGAAGCTGGCTCTTCAGCCTTTGGTTCTTCTGAAGCTGGCTTCACAGGTATAGGTTGTTCTTTTTCAATTGGTTTTCCAGCAAGCCAATCATTAACTAGATCTTGAGGTAATATTTTTTCATCAAAGGAATAAGAATTAGAACCATCTTTTTTGATCATTCTAATTGCTTTAGTAAGTTTTTTCGAGCCAGTTTGTAAACTAGCAACAGCTTTTTTTGCCATTTTATTTAATTTCTTTGTGAACAGTCATCTTCTTCAAAATAGGATTGAATTTTTTAATTTCAAGTCTATCAGGAGAATTCTTTTTGTTTTTAGTAGTAACATATCTAGAGGTGCCGGGCATACCAGAGTCTTTATGTTCTGTACACTCTAAAATTACCTGAACTCTATTACCTTTTTTTGCCATGATTACTTAATTTTTCCTTGTTTTCTTGCCTCTTTCAAGACTTCCGAAATACCCTTTTTATTAATAGTCTTTAAAGCAGATGCAGAGATTTTAAGTGTTATCCACTTATTCTCATCTGGAATAAAGAAACGTTTCTTAATTAGATTAACATCAAACCTTCTTCTAGTTCTATTAAGAGATTTTGAAACATTATTTCCAAACATTACTTTCTTTCCAGTAATTTCGCAAGTTTTAGACATGACGTACTAAATTTTATGACGTGCAAAACTAATATATTTAACTTTAATAAAAAAATAATTATTATATAATAATTTTGTCGTGGAACAGTTGAAATGAGATATTTTTGACTGACTTAATAAAATCTTCTCTTGATTGTTTTATATTAAATTTTTCACAGAAAATTTCATTTTCAGATGAAATAGCTATGAAGCAATCACCAACTTTTGATTTTTCTCCATCAGTTGATGGTCCTGCATTACCTGTAACAGAAATAGAATAGTCAGATTTAAATTGTTTTTTTACATTCTCAGCCATAATTATTGCAACTCTTTCACTTACAGAAGAGTATTTATCAAGATCATTTTCGTCAATATTTAATAATTTTTGTTTCGAATAAGAACTATAACTAACTATTGAACCAAGAAAAACTTTAGAAGCACCTGGAATCATTGTTAAAGAAGAGGACAAGGCTCCACCTGTACAACTTTCTGCAAATGAAATTGTTTTATTTGTTTTATCTAAAAAATTAAAAATTTCATTAACCATTGTCACTTAATTTTTAGTGAAAACATTTTTTTAGAATTTATAAAACCTTCTAAAAAATCCCCACTAATTACTTTGGAAACTCCTGATGGAGTTCCAGTAAAAATCAAATCACCAATCTTTAGCGTAAAATATTGAGAGACGTATGAAATAATCTCATCTATTTTCCAAAGCATATTGGAAGAATTACCTGATTGAACAATGCTGCTATTTTTTTTGAGCTCAAAATTTATATTTGAAATATCTTCAATTTCTTCAATATTAATAAAATCCCCAACCATACAAGAGTTATCAAAAGCCTTAGATTTTTCCCAAGGATGACCTTTTTCTTTTAGTTTATTCTGTATATCTCTAGCAGTAAAATCTATTCCTAAACCAATTTGATTATAGTATTTATTTGCGAATGATTTATCTATATATTTACCAACTTTATTAATCTTTACAACTAATTCAACTTCATGATGAATTTCATCTGAGAAAGCAGGTAATATAAAGTTTTGATTTTTAGCTATTATTGAGGAATCTGGTTTAATAAAAACAACAGGTTCTTCTGGTCTTTCGTTAGATAATTCCTTTATATGATCGGAATAATTTCTTCCTATGCAAATTATTTTCACTTTATTATGAATTTAATAAACTAAGTTTTAATTGTGTAAAAATTTTCTTTGTATACTCTGGAAAATCACCTTTCATTATCCATGAGTAATAACCTTTGTCAGTTTTAAATACCTCAACAACTTTTTGACCTGTATACTTTCCAAAAGCAAATACTGCATCGTTATCAGAATCTATCCTAATTTTTCCAGCAAAATCTAGATTATCATTTCTCTTGGTGAACTCGCTCAGAAAATCAACATTTGGAATAAGATCTTCATATTTTTCTAGTTGAGCTTTAAAAACTTCATATGTTGCTATTGTATCATCCATTGCTGAATGAGCATTTTCTAGATCTTTTTGACAGTAAAATTTTAAAGCTGCAGTTAAATCTCTTGGCTCCTTCTTATGATATATTACTTGACTGTCAATTAATTTAATTTTTGTAAAATCAAATTCAATTTCTGCCCTAATTAACTCCTCTACAAGTATTGGGACATCAAATTTAATTGAATTAAATCCAGCTAAGTCACAGCCCTTAATAAAATCATAAATTTCCTTTGAGTAATACTTAAAGTTTGGTTCTTCCTTAACCATTTCGTTTGTTATACCATGAACACGAGTAGCTTGGTCAGAGATTTCCATTTCGGGATTTATTCTCCAAACTTTCTGTGACTCAAATTTATCAACATCTACTTTAAGAACTGCTATTTCAACAATTCTATCTTTACCAACTTTAGCACCAGTTGTTTCAAGATCAAAAAAACAAATTGGTCTATTTAGGATTATTTTCATATTAGATTGTTTGATTCATATCCCATTCTTCAAGATATTCAGCAACTCTTTTAACAAAACTTCCTCCTATAGATCCATTAATAATTCTATGGTCATAAGTATGTGAGAGTATAAGTTTTTTTCTAATTCCTATAAAATCTCCTTTATCAGTTTCAATTACAGATGGAAGCTTTCTTATCACACCTATAGCAATAATTCCAACTTGCGGCTGATTAATAATCGGAGTACCCATAATTGATCCAAAATTACCAACATTTGTAACAGTATATGTGCCATCTGCAATTTCTTCAGGTTTCAGAGAGTTTGACCTTGCCTTTTTCGAAAGCTCATTAACAGCTATTGCAAGTCCTTTTAGATTAAGATGATCTGCATTTTTAATAACTGGAACAATTAAATTACCATTATTTACAGCTGTTGCCATTCCGATATTTATTGATTTTTTAATAACAATTTTATTATCAACAACTGAACTGTTTAAAATAGGAAAATCTTTTAAAGACTTTACTACTGCGCTAATAAATATAGGAGTGAATGTAAGCTTTTGTCCTTCATTTTCTTGAAATGATGTTTTATGTTTTTCTCTCCAGTCCCATACGTTTGATACATCAACCTCAACAAATGACTGAACATGAGCAGAAATTTTTTTCGAATTTGACATATGATCGAAAATAATTTTACCCATCCTGTCTAGTTCTAAAATCTGGTCTCCAACTTTAGATTGAGTTTGAATATAATTATCATTAGTAACTTTAGATTCTTGCCCACCTTCTAGATAATTTAAAATATCCTCTTTAGTAACTCTACCATCTTTTCCTGATCCAGATATCTGATCTAATTCTTCTATACTTATATTTTCCTTTTTAGCAATGCTTTTTACTAACGGGGAATAGAATCTATCACTTTTGATTATTTTTTTATCAGATTCAATCTTATTAGAATCATCAAGTAATTCAATTGAGGGTATTTCAACTTCATCAATTAAATTTACTACTTCATCATTGAGATTTTCAATTATTGCATCTTCTTTTTTATTTGAGGAGTTATCTAATATTTCATCATCAGTATCAATTGAGTCAGTCTGTATCTCTGCAATTGTATCTCCTACCTTTACAATATCATTAACCTCAAAATTTTTCTTGATTAGCTTTCCTTTAAATTCAGATGGAACATCTGAATCTACTTTATCTGTAGCAATCTCAACAATTGATTCGTCAACTTCAACTATATCTCCTACCTCTTTTAACCATTTAGTTATAGTAGCCTCAGCAATACTCTCTCCCATTTTTGGGAGCTTTAATAGATATTTTCCCATTACTTAAATATTTGCAAATTTACAATATTAATGGTTAATGATTTGAAAGGTTACTTTCATAGGGACGTCTGTTCTGAATACTTCTTGCCAATGTAACTTCATCAGTATATTCAAGTTGGTCACCAACAGGTATTCCTCTTGCAAGAACAGATACTTTTACATCAAGGTTTTTCAAAGTTTTAAAAATATAAAAACATGTAGTATCTGCCTCAATAGTAGCACTTAGTGCAAAAATGACCTCAATTATATTTCTTTCAGATATCTTTTTTTCTAGAGTTGAAATGTTAAGATCTTCAGGACCTATTCCTTCAATAGGTGAAATAACACCACCAAGTACATGGTAAACTCCCTTATAAAGATTAGTATTTTCTATTGCAATTACGTCTCTAATATCTTCAACTATGCAAACTAATGATTGGTCTCTAGAACTATTTAGGCAGATATCACAAACATCTTTGTCAGATATGTTATTACACTGAGTGCAAAATTTTATTTGAGTTTTAAAATCATAGATACTTTCTGATAGATCTCTTGAATATTCTTTTGGTTTTCTTAAAATTTCAAGAGCAATACGTAATGCTGACCTTTTTCCAATTCCAGATAATTGGGATATATTGTACACTAAATCTTCAAGAAGTTTAGAAGGAAATTCCATTAAACAAATTTAGAAATATTCATGTAAGTTCTTTTGTATATTTACAAAATGTTATCTCCACAAATAATTTTAATAGCAATTATATCTTACTTTGTGGTCTTAACTGCTATTTCTTACTTTACAGGAAAAGAAGACAACAATGAAGTTTTTTTCAATGCAAAAAGAAGCTCTAACTGGGCTGTGGTTGCATTTGGCATGGTGGGAGCCTCTCTTTCTGGAGTAACATTTATATCAGTTCCAGGATGGGTTGGTGATTCTCAATTTACTTATTTTCAAGTAGTTATTGGTTATTTAATTGGATACCTAATTGTAGCTAACCTTTTATTGCCATTATATTACAAAATTGGACTAACATCTATATATGAATATTTACTAACAAGATTTGGTAAAAATTCTCATTATGTAGGGTCAATATCATTTCTAATTTCAAGAATATTAGGTGCATCTTTTAGATTATTTCTAGTTGCAATTGTTCTTCAAGAATTTGTTTTTAACGATCTTGGAATTCCATTTGAAATTACTGTTATCATATCTATTCTACTAATTTGGCTATACACAAGAAGAGCAGGTATTAAGACAATAGTTTGGACTGATACAATTCAAACCGCATTGATGATCCTGGCTGTAATACTATCAATATATTATATAAATGATAATCTAGGTTGGACCTTTAATGATTTTTTATCATCCGAAGAGTTTAATAAATACAGTAAAATCTTTGCTACTGATAGCTTTATGGATCGTAGTTATTTCCTAAAGTCAATAATTGGCGGAGCTTTCATTACTATATGTATGACTGGATTAGATCAGGATATGATGCAAAAAAATTTGACTTGTAGAAATATTAATGATGCAAAAAAAAATATGATTGTTTTTAGCTTTATTCTTACCGGGGTTACATTTTTATTCATTGTTTTAGGTGCATTATTATTTATTTATGCTAATAAAAACGGAGTTAGTATTCCCCTACTTGATAGCTCTCCAAGGACAGATTTATTATTTCCTGAAATTGCATTAAGATCAGGACTAGGTGAATTTTTAGGTATTGTATTTATTTTAGGGCTTATAGCTGCAGCATATAGCAGTGCAGATAGTGCTTTAACCTCATTAACCACTTCCTTTTGTGTTGATATATTAAAAATTGATAGTTCTAAAAAATCATCTGTAAAAACCAGAAAAATGATTCATGTATTTATGAGCATACTTTTAATTTTAGTTGTTATTATTTACAGATATGTATTAGATAAAAATGTAATTGATTCTTTATTAACAGTTGCTCAATATACTTATGGACCTCTTCTAGGTCTATTTGCTTTTGGGATATTTACTAAATATAAAATAGATGATACAAAGGTGTTTTTTGTTGTAATTATCAATATAATTCTAGTTATAACAATTGGAAATCTTCCTAAGGAAATGCTAGGAGGATATTCTATTGGATATGAGCTTTTACCTTTTAACGGTCTTCTTAATTTCATTGGACTTTATCTAATCAGAAAATAATGCCAAAATGTCATAAAAAAAACATTGGTATTTTTTTTGATAATTATTAAATAAAAAAAAATGGCAAAAGGAAAAATTAATGTTTCAGTTGAAAATATATTTCCACTTATAAAAAAGTTTCTATATAGTGATCAAGAAATATTTTTAAGAGAACTTATTTCAAATGCAACAGATGCATTAACTAAAATTCAACATTTATCAAGTATTGGAGAAGTAAAAGGCGAAATTGGTAATCTTGGTGTTGAAGTAAAAATTGACAAAAAAACAAAAAAACTTCATATTATTGACAACGGTGTAGGAATGACATTAGATGAAGTTAAAAAATACATAAATGATGTAGCTTTTTCCGGAGCTGAAGAATTTCTCGAAAAATATAAAGAAACTTCAAAAGACACGGGTATAATCGGACATTTTGGACTTGGTTTTTACTCCTCTTTCATGGTCTCAGATAAAGTTGAAATTATTACAAAATCCTATAAGGATGAGCCTGCTGCTCACTGGATATGTGATGGGTCACCAGAATATAGCCTTGAGAAATCTGAGAAAAAAGAAAGAGGTACAGAAATAATTTTACATATTTCTAATGATTCTAAGGATTATCTTGAGGAAAGTAAGATTTCAGAGTTACTTAATAAGTATAATAAGTTTATGCCACACCCAATTAAATTTGGTACAAAGGAAGAATCTATTCCTGGAAAAGAAGGTGAAAAAGAAGAAAAAGTAACTGTAGATAATATAATAAATAATCCTAATCCTGCATGGACTAAGCCTCCTGCAGATCTCAAAGATCAAGACTATAAACAATTTTATAGAGAGCTTTACCCTTATCAATTTGAGGAGCCATTATTTCATATTCATTTAAATGTAGACTATCCTTTTAACCTTACAGGTATTTTATATTTTCCTAAAATATCAAATGATCTTAATCTACAAAAAGACAGAATTCAACTTTACCAAAATCAAGTATTTGTCACTGATAATGTTGAAGGTATTGTTCCCGAATTTTTAGGACTTCTGAAGGGTGTAATAGATTCTCCTGATATACCACTTAATGTATCAAGGAGCTATCTTCAGTCTGATGCATCTGTAAAAAAGATTACTAATTATATCACTAGAAAAGTTGCAGATAAATTAAACTCAATATTTAAAAATGAAAGAGATAATTTAGAAAGTAAATGGAATGATATAAAAGTTGTGATTGAATATGGTATGCTAACTGAAGATAAGTTTTATGATAAAGCCGAATCATTTAACCTTTATCCAACAGTAGATGATAAATACTTTACTTACGATGAATTAGAGAAAAAAATTAAAAAGCTTCAAACAGATAAAGATGGAAATTTAATTATTCTTTACGCTCAAAACAAAGATGATCAGTATACTTACATTGAGTCTGCAAAAGAGAAAGGTTTTGAAGTTCTTCTTTTAGATTCTCCCATAATTCCTCATTTAATGCAGAAACTTGAATCAAAGAAAGAAAGAATTAAATTCTCTAGAGTTGATTCTGATACTTTAGAGAACTTGATAAAGAAGGATGAGGAAGTGATTTCAAAGTTGACTGATGAAGAAAAAGAGAAATTAAAACCAATGATTGAGACTGCAGTTGAAAATGAAAAATATACTGTACAGTTAGAGGCCTTAGATAGTAATAGTATGCCTTTTATGCTTGCTCAACCTGAATTTATGAGGAGAATGAAGGAAATGCAACAAACAGGTGGGGGAGCAATGGGTAATTTTCCAGACATGTATTCATTGATTGTTAATACAAATCATGAATTAGTTAGTAAAATTTTAAATACAAGAACTGAAAAAAAGAGAAACAGTTTGATAAAACAATCAATTGATTTAGCAAAACTTTCTCAAAATAATCTTAAAGGTAAGGATCTAACTGAATTTATTAGTAGAAGTATAGATTTAATCAAATAGGTAGTTAAGAACTGAAGCTAATCTCATACCTCCTTTTAAGATTAGTTCTCTAACAATTTGAAAATTTTGATACTGATATTCATATCCTAAGTTATCATCAATTGAAACATCATTGTAAATCTTTCTTGTATAAGAATGGGTTTCATTGACCCAATCTATTAAATCATCGCGTTCAAATTCTATTTCAAGGTTTTCAGGAGTAGGTAAGTTTTTAGCAAGTTCACTATAGCTCATATTATAACCATTTATCATCTCAGAATCCCATACTCTATGTAAATTTGAATTTCTTCCAAACCATTTTACATAAACTCTGTTTCCACCTCTATCTTCATATCTACCAATGTGCATTGGTTGATGAAGGTCTCCTATAAAATGGATAAGTAGTTTCAAGTAAAATGATTTATCTGAATCTGTTAATGAATCACTCTCAAGAATATCAAGGCATTTATTTATTGCAATGAAAACATCTCCTTTTTCTGAGGGAACAGCATCTTCATAGTCTTCATCTAATTCCATGTTGATAAAGTGCCAATCGTAATATTTATCGTATCTATTATCTGATCTAATATCATCTGCATACATAGATACGGTGACAATTGTTTCACCATCTAGGATTTCATTTATTTTATTCTTTGCATTTTCAGTTAAATAAAATGACGCAACCTCAGCTAAAGCCCTGTGACCAGTGGATCCCCAATTTGTTAGTGATAATAAGCTAGCAATAAAAAAAACAAGTAATCTCATAAACTATGATTAAAAAATTAGGTCAAATATAATACTCTAATTACTTTTATTTTATTAGGGTTTAAATTATTACTTAAAAGTCAGAAAAAACTAATTGAGAAAAATTCTTCTATCAATATTATTTTGCATGAGTAATAGTCTTTTTGCTCAGGAGTATACTGTTAAGTATGTAAATTCAAATATTGAAATAGATGGAATTGAATCTGAAGATGTTTGGCATAAAGCTAATATTGGTACTAATTTTTGGCAATGGAGGCCAACTGATTCAGTCCAAGCAGTAAAACAAACTGAATTCAAAGCCGTTTATGATGATGATAATTTATATTTTTTAGTAAAATCATTTACCAAAGAAAAAAAATTCACTGTTTATTCACTCAAAAGAGATTTTAATACAGCTAGTGCAGATTATATTCAATTAATCTTTGATACTTTTAATGATGCCACAAACGCTTTTCAATTTCAAACTAATCATCTTGGATTAAAAGGAGATGTATTAGTGTCAGGAGGGAACAGAGACTACAGAACAGATAGAAATTCTTCGTGGGATGCAATTTGGTATGTTGAGTCTAAGTTATATGATGATTATTTTTTAACTGAAATTAAAATTCCATTTGATCAACTATATTTTATTAATGGTGCAAAAAAATGGAGATTCAATATATATAGAAGTGATACTCAATCACTTGAACATTCTACTTGGATAAATATTCCCCAAAATCAAAGTATTGGAAATTTAGCATTTATGGGGGATTTGTATTTTGAAAAACCATTAGGAAATTCTAAAAAGCCATTCACTGTTATACCTTATTTAAATACCCTAAGTGGAAAGGATTTTCAAAATAGCTCTTCTTTAGACTACTTTGATTATGGAGTTGACTTTAAAATTCCTATAGTAAACTCATTGAATCTTGATTTAACAATCAATCCTGATTTTTCTCAAGTGGAAGTAGATGATCAAATAGTAAATACAACTAAGTGGGAAATTAAATTACCAGAGAAAAGACAATTTTTTACTCAAAATTCAGATTTGTTTACTGATTTTGGTACTGGACGAGACGCACAACCGTTTTTCTCTAGGAGAATCGGAGTAGCTCAAGATAAAAATGGTAATACTATTGAAAATAAAATTTTAGCTGGTGTAAGACTTAGTGGTAAAATTAATGATGATACTAGAATAGGGTTTTTAAATGTATTAACTGATGAAGATCTAGAGAATGAAATTGCTCAAAACAATAATAGCCTATTGACATTTAGAAAAAAAGTGTTTTCAAGTTCAAATTTTTCTTTATTCTTTTTAAATAGGGAAAACACAAAAAAATATGACTTTGTAGATGATTCAAATAGATTTAATAGAGTTTTAGGGGCTGAATATAACTTAGCATCAAATAATGGAAACTGGTCTGGTAAAGCCTTTTTACATAAATCATTTACTTCAGATAAAGAAAAAAATGAAAAAGATTTAGCGACCGGTTTAATGATATCGAAAAATTCAAGAAAGCATTTCTTCATGTTTTATTCTGCATATGTTGGAGATGATTTTAGATCTGATCTTGGATATTACAGAAGATATGGAATGTATAAGTTTGAGCCTAATTATAGATTTAGGATTTATCCTAAAAATCCAAAAATATTAAATATAGAATTTGGTCATTATGCAGCATGGGTTTTTAGAACAACTCTAGATCAGAATTATGAGGGTAATATTCACTTCACTTCTATCGATATTAAATATTTAAATCAAAGCGAACTATCATTTCAACAAAGAAAAACGAAAGATTTTTTGTATTACCCTTTTGATCCCACAAGAACCGAAAATAGCACTCCTCTTCCTGCAAATAAATATTATGACTATACACAGTATGTAATTTCTTATAGTTCTCCTAGCAGAAATTTATTTAATACTAGGTCTGTTATTGCTTATGGCTCATTTTATAATGGAACAGGGTTTTCAATACAGAATAACTTAAGTTTTAGAAAACAACCCATTTTTAATGTATCACTTAGATTAAATTATGATTCTATTAAGCTACCAGACCCTTATCCTAGTAGAGATATATGGCTTATAACGCCTAAATTTGAATTTACTTTTACTAAAAAGACTTTTTGGACAACTTATATTCAGTTTTCCTCACAATCTGAGAACTTAGGAATAAATTCAAGGCTTCAATGGAGATTTGCACCATTATCTGACTTATATTTGGTATATAATGACAATTATTTTACAAAGAATTCAATAACACCTCAACTGAGGTCAATAAACTTAAAACTAACCTATTGGATTAATATTTAATATGAAAAAAATATACTTTTTAGTTCTTCTAATCATTTTATCAAGCTGTGAATCAAATACAAATAAAATGATTGTAACAGGAAATATTGATGGACTTAAAAAAGGAACAGTTTATCTTCAGCAACAACAAGATTCAACTATTATAAGTCTAGATTCAATTAATATTAATGGTAATAGTGAGTTTACTTTAGACACTGAAATAAACGAACCTGATTTATATTATTTATATCTAGATAAGTATGATGGTGATTCACTTAATGATATTATAACTTTTTTTGGAAATAGTGGCAAAATTAATATAAATACTAGGCTTCAAACATTTGATTCCAGTTATGAAATATCAGGCTCTAAAAACAGTGAGTTATTAGGTGAATATTTATCTATTATAAGAAAGTATAATCTTCAAAATTTAGATTTATTAGAAATATTTTATCAAGCTCAAATTGATAATAATGAAAAAATTATTGATTCAGTTAACCAACAATTAGAGAACTTAATTAAAAGAAAATATTTATACTCTTTAAATTTTTCTATTACAAATTCTGAGTACGAAATATCACCTTATATAGCTGTAAGTCAGATACCTGATGCTAATCGGGAATTACTTTTAAAGCTGTATGATACTTTACCTGAAAAAATAAAAAATTCTAAATACGGTAAGATTCTACAAACATTAACACTAGATTAACCACTATACTCTACAAAATTTCTTGGAGTCTCATATAAAGTAATTTTTAACTTATAAGAGTCATCAAAATATTTGATTAATCTATTATAGATCAAAACAGCTATGTTTTCAGCAGATGGATTTAAATTTCTAAAATCATCAATATCTAGGTTTAGATTTTTATGATCTAAATAATCTTCAACCTCTGATTTTATAATACCTTTTAGCTTTCCAAGATCATAAACATAGCCAGTTTCATTATCAATTTCCCCTGTCAGACTCACAATTAACTCATAATTATGACCATGAAAGTTTTTATTAGCACATTTTCCAAAAACTTCATCATTTTTTTTATCTGTCCAATCAGGTCTATATAATTTATGAGCTGCATTAAAATGAGCTTTTCTACTTACTGTAACTTTCATTTCTTTAAATAATTATAAAAATAGTCAAAAGCTATTTTAAACCATACAGTGTATTGATCTGGATTATTATCAATATCATTTTTAAGTGTTTCCATATCAATCCATTTGAAGTCATCTGCTTCATCAGTATTTAAAATTGGATCATGATTATAAACTCCATAGAAAACATGATCAAATTCATTCTCAATTAAGTTATTATCTAATTCTGCTCTGTAAATAAAATCAAAAACTTTTCTAAGACTTGTTTTTATTCCCATTTCTTCATAAAGTCTACGATTCGCAGCCTCAATTGTGTCTTCTCCATCTCTTGGATGGCTACAACATGTGTTTGTCCAAAGTCCACCTGAATGATACTTAGAGGATGCTCTCTTTTGAAGCAGAAGCTTGTAGTCTGAATTAAAAATGAATACAGAGAAGGCTCTATGAAGTAGTCCTTTTTGATGTGCATCAAGCTTTGGCATTAATCCAACTTGATTATCTTTTTCATCAACAAGAATTACATTTTCTTTTGACATAAAGTCAAATTAATAATTTAACTCTTCTTCTTTATTAATAAGTAGACTATTATACTCATCTTTAGGCCCTACAATAATATCTTCGTATTTTCTCATTCCAGTACCAGCTGGAATTTTATGACCTACTATAACATTTTCTTTAAGACCTTCAAGTGTATCATTTTTAGCATTAACAGCAGCTTCATTTAAGACTTTAGTTGTTTCTTGGAAAGATGCTGCAGATATAAATGATTTGGTCTGAAGCGATGCTCTAGTTATACCCTGAAGTTGAGTTGAAGCGGTAGCAGGTTTTGCATCTCTAGCTTTAACAAGATTTTTATCATCTCTTTTAAGTATTGAGTTTTCATCACGAAGTTTTCTAGCAGATACAAGTTGTCCAACCTTTAGGTTTTCACTTTCTCCAGCATCCTCAATAACTTTCATTCCATATAACTTGTCATTTTGAGATATAAATTCATCCTTATAAGTTAATTGATCTTCAAGAAATAATGTATCACCTGGATCAATAATCTTAACTTTTCTCATCATTTGTCTAACAACCACCTCAAAATGTTTATCATTAATTTTAACACCCTGAAGTCTATATACTTCTTGAACTTCATTTACAAGGTATTGCTGAACAGCAGATGGGCCTTTAATATTAAGTATATCATTAGGTGTAATTGAACCATCTGAAAGAGGCATACCAGCTTTTATAAAGTCATTTTCTTGAACAAGAATCTGATTAGAAAGCTTAACCAAATACTTTTTAATATCACCAAATTTCGATTCAACAATTATTTCCCTGTTACCTCTTTTAATTTTACCAAATGAAACAACACCATCAATTTCAGAAACTACGGCTGGATTTGAAGGATTTCTTGCTTCAAATAGCTCTGTCACTCTCGGAAGACCACCAGTAATATCACCAGATTTAGCTGATTTTCTTGGTATTTTAACTAGAATTTTTCCTTTATCAATAGAATCATTTTCATTAACCATAATGTGAGCTCCAACTGGTAGATTATATGATCTTAGTGTAACACCTTTTTTGTCTTGAATCAAAAGTGTTGGGATAAGTTTTTTATCTCTGGAATCAGTTATAACCTTTTCTTTGAATCCAGTTTGTTCATCTATTTCAACTTGATATGTTTTACCAACTTCAATATTTTCATAGACAATCTTACCGGAAAATTCCGATACAATTACACCATTAAATGGATCCCATTGACATATAACATCACCTTTAGAAATTTTTTGACCGTTCTTAATATTTAAAAAGGAACCATAGGGAATATTGTTTGTACTTAAGACATTGTTAGTTTTTGAGTCAAGAATTTTGATCTCAGTTGTTCGAGAAATAACAATATTAGAAGCTTTACCAGAGCTATCTTTAGACTTCACCAATTTTAAATCTTCAATTTGAGCAGTTCCATCAAACTTAGATATTAATGAACTCTCTTCAGAGATATTACCAGCAACTCCCCCAACATGGAAAGTTCTTAAAGTTAATTGTGTTCCAGGCTCACCAATAGATTGAGCTGCAACAACTCCAACTGCTTCACCAATTTGAACAGACTTACCAGTAGCAAGGTTTCTACCATAGCAGCTTACACAAATCCCCTTCTTGGTTTCACAAGTTAATGGAGATCTTACTTCAACAGAAGTGATTAATGTATTTTCAATTTTAGCTACAGCCTTTTCATCAATTAACTTTCCTCCTTCTAAAATAATATCATTTGAAGATGGATCTACAACATCATTAAGAGCAATTCTTCCAAGTATTCTCTCACCTAATGTTTCAACAACTTCCTCATTTTTCTTTAATGCAGTCACTTCAATACCTCTAAGTGTACCACAATTAAATTCATATACAATTACGTCTTGTGAGACATCAACTAGCCTCCTTGTTAGATAACCAGCATCAGCAGTTTTAAGTGCTGTATCGGCAAGACCTTTTCTTGCTCCATGAGTAGAAATGAAATATTCTAAGATAGAAAGTCCTTCTTTAAAGTTAGATAATATAGGGTTTTCTATAATTTCACCTCCACCTACATTAGATTTTTTAGGCTTTGCCATTAATCCTCTCATTCCTGTAAGTTGTCTAATTTGTTCTTTAGAACCTCTAGCACCGGAGTCAAGCATCATGTATACAGAATTAAATCCTTGTTGATCCTCACTTATCTGCTTCATAGCAAGTTCTGTTAAAGTTGCATTTGCTGAAGTCCAAACATCAATTACTTGATTATATCTTTCGTTATTAGTAATTAGACCCATATTATAATTACTTATAATACCTTGTACCTGTTTATTTGCATCATCTATAAGATTTTGCTTTTGTTCAGGAATTATTATATCACCTAAACTAAAAGAAAGTCCACCTTTGAAAGCAAATGTATATCCGAGATCTTTAATTTTATCAAGGAAATCTGAAGTCTCAGGCACACTAGTAGTGTAGAGAATTTTTCCGATAATTTCTCTTAAGTTCTTTTTAGTAAG
>Ga0255768_10000333_pt1 | contig 48844 bp, 24 predicted proteins | sample 071ome_33_FD_179983 | JGI IMG/M metagenome (GOLD analysis project Ga0255768, IMG submission 179983) | Coastal salt marsh microbial communities from the Groves Creek Marsh, Skidaway Island, Georgia - 071412AT metaG (version 2) | ecosystem: Environmental > Aquatic > Marine > Intertidal zone >... | reverse complement strand
GTACCACCTGAAAGTTGGAAACCTCTAGTTGCTGATGGTTCCTGAATCGTACCACCCACAGAGATTAGCAATCTTGCTGCTGTCGTAATCTCTGTATTAACAAAGTTGGTTCCTGAATTGTAAGACAGAGTGAAGTTAGTTGTGGTTCCATTGAATCCACTAGAGATATCATCCAGAATTCTAAACTCTGTAATGCTATCACTTAATACTTCTACAATACTTTCTGTTCCACTCTGGTCTTTCTTGAGAAAAATCTTCCCATCAAAAGTATTAATTGCTACCTCGCCTAAATCGAGTTGAGCAGTTGTAGGTACTGCCCCTTGTGTGGCTGATCTTCTCAGCCGTACTACTGGTGCTGCCATTGGTGATACCTATATAGGTTAAAATGTACCAGCATCCTTATCTGTATCTACAGACTTTTTACGGGATGTGGTTTTGGGCGAAGCATTATTTAACGCTTCCGTGAGTGCCCTGTCGTATGCCTTGATCTTTGCTTTCATTGCAATGATCTGACTCTGGTATGAATGAAGTTCTTCAGTCATAACCTCTACTAGAAGAGCATAATCTACTTGAACTTCATTCATACCAAAATCTCATATAAATCTATTTATCAATATGTGCCAGCGTCAACTGTGATGTTTTGAAGATATCTACCAGCAGTAGCACCATCTGGGGCAGCACCAGCAGCAAGGTAGCTAACTACAGCTTCATTAGCTCCAGCAGTATCAGTTACATTGTACTGAAGTGCTAAGAAAGCAACTGGTGTTGGAGCAGCATCGGAGCCTGTTCCGGTGATTGTTGTAGTACCAGCAACGAATAAATCGAGTCCTTCGTCAAAACCAATGAATACATTGGAATCATCGCCACGTTCGATAACTAGACCAGCATCTAAGGAAGCTGGTCCTGTAGTTCCGTTTGCTAACTCAATCAGTGCGTCAGTAATCTGAGTGTTAGTTGTCTCTACACTAGCGGTTGTGGTAGTACCAGTAACGGTAAAGTTGCCTGTAATGGTTACTGTAGATCCGTCGTCAGTAATAAGACTATCAGTTAACTGACTATTGCCGCTATCCCACTTAAGAACTGTGTTGCCAGTTAAGTTAGCGGCGTTCTTAAGAGCAAGGGGAGAATCAGTTCCTTCGGCAGCAGCTTGACCACCTGTAAGACCAGAATCAGCAGCAGTAGTTACAGACTGAACATAGTTACCAGTGGTATCTGTTCCAAGAGCAACTGAATTTGCCTGAACACTGTTAACCGAGAAAACACCAGCATTGCTGATTGTAACATCACCAGAAGCAGCTACTGAAGTAGCAACATTTGATCCATTACCAACAAGAATATTACCACTTGTTAATGACGCTAACTTAGAGAAAGCGATACCAGCAGAAGCATTGATGTCAGCATTTACGATGGTGTCATCAGAAATCATCGTGCTGGTAACTGAACCAGTATCAGCAGTGGTTACTACAGTGCTATCAATAGCAATAGTAATAGTATCAGAAGCACTTACTGTTGTAGCAATACCAGTTCCACCCGTGAAGGTTATTGTATCTGCCGAAACAACAGTTTCGGCAGTGCCAGTATCGGCAGCAATATCAAACCCAGAGAATCCAGCAGTTTGTGCTACCCAAGTTAGAACACCAGAACCATCTGTCTGTAGAACTTGACCTGAATCTCCATCATTAGCTGGTAAAGTTAAGGTGTAATCAGCAGCAAGATTGCTAGGTGGTTGGACGGTAATAGCAGAACCAGTGATATCTTGACTGGTTAAAGTAAGGCTAGCATCTACTCCGTCAGCATTGCCATCAGCAGTTTCAACAGTAAATGCTGTTAGAATTTCATTAGCAGCAGCTGTTGCGCCTGAGTCAGCAATCAACTTAGAAGTTGTTGCTCCGTCATCACCAACATAAAATTCGGTGATACCGGCATACTTGCCTTGATCGGTGTTATAACGAACAATAGGTTCACCCGCTACTGTATTGGGGACAGCAACTGAAGATGCTACAGAAGTAGTACCTCTTTTAATTCTTAGCGTTGGTGCGGCCATTTATTTACCTTATAGATAATATCTCTATATCTATTTAGTATGTTCCGTAATCTAAAACGTCATCCTGAACTTCATCAGCAAGATCATTGACTTGTGAAGCAGGAATATATTCATGTCTATTCAACGTGGCATTCCATACCAACAGATATTTATCCTGCTGATTTGTCTGATCAACATCAGTTAGTCCAGTGATTGTATTAGGAGTTTCGTTTACGTCAACAATTCTTTTTTTCTCTTGACCTGATAAATCAACTGTTATTCGAAACTTGCTCATAGAACTCCTGGCGTTACAGTGACAATCCCTTCAATGTATCTATCTTTTTCCCCAGTTAATTCATTAGTTATGACCAAACTATATACATACCTTCCCGCTTTTAAAGCAGAAGTTTGAGTAGCATCTAACCTCAACTCAACTAATCCTTGGTCTTGAGTGTCAACTGGAATACTAGCACCCAAATCAAACTTAGGTGTTGTGGAATAATAGTTTCTAGCAAACTTGGCAACTACGGAGTAACCTGCTAGATTTAGAAAACTATTGCTTTCATTCCTTAGGTTAAACTCCACGAGGAAATCTGCTCCTTGCTCTACAGTTAAATTAACTGGTACTGTGGATGCCATGCTAGACGGGGATTATGTCTCGGTATTATTTATCTCTTCAGGTTCTGCTGCCTCCAGCATATCTAAAGTTTCTAAACCACCCCTTACTTTGAGTTTGAAATCTTGTAGATTTTTCATACTCTCTTCCAGTTCTTTTTCTTTTTCTAAGATCTTTTTCATTTGATCTTCTAGTTTTGCTCTAGCTTCAGTATTATTCATTTGATCATATGCTCTTTAATGTTTACAACACCTTCAAGACTCTTAATCTTATCGATAACATCTCTATCAACAAGATCTGGGTGTACCCACCAATCCTCAAAAGTACAAGATCCTTCAGAAGATACATCAGCAACCACCAGTTCGTATCCCATTAGTGTTAGATATCTTCTAGACTTTGATCTATATGATTTTGTAAAATCAATATAGTGATCATGCTCGTAAGTGATAACACCAAACTTATATTTTTCAAAAGGAATGCTCAGCAAACACTCAAACGTATTCTTCGCTGGTTCTAAATCTAACTGTAGGTAATCAATCTCCGTTACATCTGGTAAATGTTTAGCGATAAGACTTTCATAATCAATAGTTAAAGCATCATCAAAAATAGTAGTGCTTTTTCTTCTATGCTGCTGTTCGGCAGCGAACTCAGGATCTTTATCTATTGAGATTCCTTTCCAGTTGTATTTTGATTCTAGTAGATATGTATTGCTTCCACGTACAGCAGGACCACAACCAACCTCAACAAAAGTTCCATTCTTCTTTCCTTTGTGCATGAAAAGGATAAACATGTCTTGATATACTTGAGAAAAGTTAGTCTCGATGTTTTCACAACCCTCAAAAGTATACTTGAGTTTGGGATAGAGATCTTTTTTGTAGTATGTGTATGATGTATCTCCACCAAGAATACCTACTTCCTCAATAGAATCTCTAATATATTTCTTATCCTCTTCGTCAGCTGAGTTGTAGATTTCATCTTTCATTAGCATCCTGAGGATAGTTCTGGCTTCTTCATTTTTATCCCACTTCCAAGCACAAGTGGCAAAATCTATATAAAAGTGAATATTGTTTTTATATCCAATCTTAGTTCTTAATGGTTGTGTTTCGGGCAACGTAAAATCACATAGTTTTTCTGCCATCTTAAAATGAAAATAAGCATCAGCATGATCATTACGTTTCATGTAATGCTTAGCCATCAAATAATATGCTTCTGGTCTCTCTGGTAAAATAACTATACATTGTTTGAGAAGATATTTTTCTGTATATCCTCTATCTTTTTGGGAAACAATACTATATTGTGCTCGGATTAAAGATTCATATGCCAATAAATCATCGCCTTCTTCGGCAGCTCTAAGGTAATGAGAAAAAGCAGAAGCACCTTGATTTAACTCCTGGTACTTATACCCCATATTAAAGTTTAGATCTGCATTTCTCGGATCTTTAGAGTATTCAATAACTGTTTCTTTGAGTGTTTTGTTTTCCATAATCAAACTCCGATAAAATCTTCGAGATATTTTTGTGGTACTTTTAATACAAATGAAGTATTGTCCTGAGTACCAAATACGATTACAAAGTTTCCTTTGTGGAAACACATACCACATGAAAACTCAACATGTGATTCTAAAAAGTTTAACTCGCCCGTGTACTTCACGATATTCCATTGTTTATCAAAAACTATAAATCTATGTCTGTACGTACAGTTCTTCCTTCCAGACTCACTTTTAAATAAGTTGGTTACGTGGCATAGAGCAATATAATAGTCATCTTTATATGGAATGACCTGAGATCCTCCCCTAAAATCAAAATCAAGATTTACATATTTTGATTCGTCGAGAGAAATAGTTTTTGTTTCTTTAGTGGTTGGGTCATATCTAACTACCTCTACGGGGTTACACCATTTAACCCATGTATATGGTTGATCGATAACTGGCATCCAGTTTTTTTCACAATAAGAAGGACCGGTATTAATAGTTTCCAAAGTTTCTTTTGGAATAGGAATCCTTTGTCTAGATACTTCTTCCCACTTACCATTTTCATCTAACTGAACTTCGGAAAGTTCCATTCTACCAATACCATTTTTTGTGGTATCTCTTCTTACTCCCGTGAGAAAAATCTTATCGTCCCATTGAACTACTCTGGCATCTTCCAACCCGACAAACTCCCAGATAGGAGTTACGTCTAGTTTCATATTGACTTTTGAGTAATATTCCCAATCTGTAAAATCATCATTAATAACACCCAGGAAGTTATTGGTTATGAGACGCCAATCATTCTCTGGGTGTAAATATACTACAGGACCCCATGGATGAGCATACTTTACCTTCTCTGCGTGGTACAAAGTATACTCTACATGTCGTAGATTTACATGTAACTTATCATTTATAAGAGCAACAGATCCATTAGTTACGCCAGTACCACCAGTCTCTTTTGAATCAATCAATAGAGGAATCAGATCCCCTCCATTTTTGACAACATTACCAGCAAAGTTTGGATATTCGCAAGGCGTTATGGCATGTGGCACATAAGCGTCAATAGAATCTTTATTCATGAAATAAAACTCAACTCACTTTCTACTATTTATTCTACGTCAAATACCCTCTATTTTGGAAATCGTAAGGATCAATATCTAATACATTTAAATATATCTCAATGGCATTAAATCTCGGGAAAGAGCGGTTTGCCTGTCCGCCGGAGTTACCAGCAACCTGTTCAATATACAGTTCTAGATTAGGATACCTTCTACCACCAACAGCAGAAAGAGAACCTTGTGGTATTTGGAAAGGAATCTCGAATACTGTCTGCCTATCATTCAATACTTGATCAGCATCTCTAGCAACGATTAGATTTCCTGTCGATGTAAGAATAACACCGTCTACACCAGAGTATCTTAAGTTAGCAATAAACTCTACCTGATCAATGTTGCCCGCCGTCCCCTGCTGGGGAAGACCTTGCCGATCAACAGGATCACATGCTATTCTAAGAATATGAGTATTATTAGTTGACTGATCGCCAAATGCTGGACTAGCAATAGCATCTAGATTTTCAAAATCTACATGTAGACTAGCAAGATCCTGACCGTTGCCATTATACGAAATACTGTTGTTGTCAAAGTTTGTAGTCATTCCGGTGCTAATCGTAGTCCTGTTAGTGCCTAGCACTAAACTAGACGGAAGATTATTTACGGGATCTGTTGGATCTTCTACAAGAACTCCTCCTGCTCCTGTTCCTGTCCAAGATTCTCCTAAAGCACTTACACCAGGAGTAAGGTCCAAGTTAATAGTGCCGCCAACTAAACCAATATTCAAAAAAGAAGATGGTTTAACAATCCTGAAGTTGTTATTGCCAACACCAGACAGGTCAAGGTAATAAGCCATAATATTATGTCTTTGAGTTAGGTCTTAATGTAATACTTATCGTAGCAAATACAGAAGTAAATGGTGTAGTGCCACCAGTGATTTCGAAGTCAATGATATCTCCAGAGGTGGCATTAATAGTTTGAACTCCAAAATCAGCAGTGGTTCTTGTTACTTTGTTAGATGCCGTAGTAGAGATGGTATCAATAAGACTTGGGGATGCCGGGAAGTTGGCATATGTATACTGATTTACGGCAACTGTCATTGTATCGGCAGATTCTGTCAACAGGATAATCTCTTCGATAGTGTAATCTCCGGAGATTCTCATAAATCCTTTTGGACCAATACTTAAAGCAGTTACTCCGCCTCCATCCATACAGAAGTTAAGAGTTCTTCTGTTGTCAACTAATGTGGCATTATATCCAGAGTCTAGTTGTAATGCTGAGGAACTAGAGTCTGTTACAGATGGTGGTAAGGTAAGGGTATAAGAAGTTCCGATGTTGCCAGGAACATCAATCGTAATGGAGTTTACTGCAACTTGCTGATCTTGGATTTCTACTCTTCCTACACCAGTGCCAGATTCTCCTTTGATAATAACAGATCCGACACCAGCTCCACCTGCATTTAAGATTAGATCAGCAGCAGACTCAACAGTATTAGAAACTTCCACGCCAGTAGCACCTGATGTGGTGTTCCCCTGTAAGATACCCACAGTAGTAAGACTAGAGTCTGTAACTGTAGATCCAAGAGTGCTGCTATTTAAAAGTAGTCCTCCATTGATTTGAATCGTGCCAGCAGTATTCTGGAAGTTTAATGTATTTGAGCTATAGATTAAATAGTTGCCAGCAGTTTTATCCTCGAAACCACCAGTGTTGTCTGATGTTTGGATGTTTCCTGCCGGACCTTGAGAAACATTAGAACCTGTTAATGGTGGACCCCACTCCAGCACAGCTGTTGTTTCTCCTACAACTGACTGATCACTATGAGAGGCAATCTTAAGTACATATCCCACAGCATCAGTGGTGCCTGTTGTTCCTGGAATCAGTGCTGGTAGATCTACAGTATAATCTCTGGTAATATCTGCTGGCGCTTGGAAGGCAGCGAAGTTTGTACTAGCAGTATCTAACCATCTGAGAGGTGTTGGTGTGGTTGTGTTATATACAAGATCAATCGATTGGTTTCCTGGATTGTATAGAGCATAGTCTGCTCCTGCTTGAGTACCACCTGATGTTCTGTATTGAATAGCACCTTCTACAGTTCCGCCTGGAGTAGGAGTGTTTTCAACAAAAGATGCTACACCTGCTGTTGTAAACGATAAGATGTAACCAGAAACTGCCGGAGGAGCATTTGGAAGAGTAAAAGTATATCCTGTACTTACAGTTGCCGGAGCAGTGATAGTAATATCTACAGGAGTTCCTGAAGTATCTCTAAGTGTGATACTTCCTCCTAAAACCTGATCAGGATCTGATACTACAGGTTGATTTAGTATTTGACCTCTCGATAATGCCATTACGCTTGTGCCTCCTTCCAAGTAAGAACAACATCACATACTGTTGTGTTGGGTGATTTGTTAGATACTACAACAGCTAGCAAATCAGGACCATTGGGGTATCTTCCATTACCTCCTAGAATAGAGTTTTGTAGTTCTTTAACGTTCTCTAGAGAGAATGTATTGGTGTTTTCAGCACATATAAACTTAAATAAAACTTCTCCATCGGCAATGGATGTTGGGTTAGTAGGTAAGTTATATTGAGCAAATGTTGGTTGGAATCCAGTTTGGATTCCTCCATAACCTTCTTGGTTGGCATTTTCCCAAACTACTGCTAAAGGATCAATGTTGGATGGATTTAAGACTCCCGTAATCTCAACACTACCCGATCCGGCGGTATTTACATTATTTAATGCTATGCTAGATAGTTCTACTCTGGATCTATTAATAAGTTCTCTTTCTCCTACTAAACCAACTAAGGTATCACTTACAGCAGGTGCTTGACGGAAAAGAAGAATACCAGTAGTTACGCCAGTACCCAAAGATATTCCAAATCGGGAAGCGGTGAAAGTAAATCCTTTATCCTCTTGGAATCCTCCATCCATGATAACAGAAGAACCCCAGTGAGAAACTTGAGGAGCCATATTTGTGCTAACCAGTTGAATAGAAGAGTTAGCAGGGTGATCAATCGGAGTGCCCGTACCCTGGAAAGTTCTAGTAGAACCTGCCAAGAATCTACTATAACTAGTTGCTCTTGTTACACTATTTGTTCCTAACTGAGTGGCGTTGCTACCATCATATTCGATGAGTTCTGTTTTAACAGATCCTCCATCTAAACTTTTAATTGCAATAGTTCCTGATGATGGGAACTCGCTAGCATTGGTTACAGAAAGTGGACCTGTTCCTGTTCCTGTATTAGTGGATGTTTTTAGATTTCTACAACCAGTGATGATCTCATATCTTGCTGGTAAGTTACCAGTTCTCATGTATGCTTCCGTAGAAAAGTTAGCATGAGGCATTCTATGAGCAGTAATATAGTCTCCTAGTGGTCCACGACACTGGAAGTCAACATAACCAGCACCATACCACGACCACTGGATGCCCAACATCTGCATCCTATCTGGGTGGAGGAAATATCCAGAAGGACCATCACCGTCTAAAGTATCAAAGTTGAAGTCTGATGATCTAACTCTAGTCTCTCTTACCATAGAGATCTTATCAACAGATCCAGCTGGTGTTGATACTCCTCTATAAGCGGGATTAATATTAACGTTATTAGCGTCTCTTACGGCAGCAATGGTATAAACCTGACCCTTGATGAAAAGTTTATCTCCGGCAGTTAACTGTTCTCCGAATCTTGTTCCAGTTCCCTGAACTAAGTTACTGTTGTTAGTCAAAGTAACAGTTCCGGTTACTTGAGTAGTAGAACTTCTTATTACAGCAAATAGTTCATTTCCATCATATTCCCAGAACATACCATTAGCATCATCAAACATTCCAGAACGAACAGCTCCAGCAGTCCAGTTTGTAGCGGTTACCTTTGGTGAAATGCCCAGCGTAGCAGCGGCATTAAGAGTAATAGACGATACGTTAGGGAGACTAGAGTTTAGTGGTTCACTAATAATATCAATCTGGAAAGTGTCGTCATCAGTGACGCCGGTTACTGTATAAGGTGTGTAGACATAATCATCGATCGGGGAGTTATATCCAGTGCTTACAATATCGCTAAGTGCTACTTTTACACCTGCTTGGAATCCATGAGGTCTTTCTGTTGTGACGGACATAATACCGGCAGCATCTGTAAATATCGATGTGATATCAAGAGAAGGACAAAATAAAGTTCCCGAAGCAAAGTTAATGCTCTTACCTGCTTGATATCTAAAATATCTTCTGGATTGTCTTTTTGCCTCTAGTCCAGCAATAGGATAGAAAGAGGATAGTTCTACACCGCCGTCAAATGGTCTATGAGTGAAACTAGCATTTGAGACAGCATACAGAAAAAGACCAGAGTTAACCGTATTACCAGCCTGGGTCTGCCCACTATCATAAATGATAGTCAAATCATCTACAACTTCATTAACAAAGAAAGGACCTTCTTCGGTTTGAATATTTGCTGCCGTGTCAACTAAAATGAAAGGAGTTCCTGGAATCAAACCATGGGGTGTGTTAAATGTCAACGTAACATTTACCTGACCAGCAGTGCTGCTATATTGAGCAATGTCTAATCCTGCTTGATCAAAAATAGCTGCTTCTCTAACAGAAGTAAAAGAAGATTCTAAGTTAGCACCAGTAACAAGTCCTTTTGCTTGATAAGCAAAGTTATTAACGTTGTCGCTAGTTACTACAACAAATGCACCTTCAGCAAGTGATTTTCCTTCTTGAAGTCCTTTGACAACAACAGCATCACCTACTGCCAATGCTTGACCTGGAGCATTAACTGTAATAGTAGAGTTTGGACTTGCTCCGTTAGAAGAGATAGAACCACCGGATAAATCTAAAGGAAGACCGATTCCTTCTGAGAAAGATGGATATCCATTGTTATATCCTAGATTCTGCCACTTGGAATCTTGTAAACCATACTCAAAGTCGGCATCAATCAACGTTTCTGGTTGAGAGACCTTCATTCTCTCGATGCCATCCACCGCCGCATCATAAGGTCTAATGGTTAATCCTTTCCTTTCGTCCTCTACAAAGATAAGAAGTTCATCGGCATCATCCATTGCCGTTGTATCATATTCTAATGTAAAAACACAATATCCGTCAATAGACCACGCAAAGTTTGGATCGGTTCCAATGAGAGGATGGAAGTGCTCACGGTTGGTAATACCCTTTCCTGGTTCCAATGACTGAATAACAATGTTATCGGTAACATTGATAATCGTCAACATATCATTGGTATTAACATGTCCGGGAATCGACACCTGTCTTGTGGAGGCGTCAAATAGATATTTTTCTTCTTTTCTTCTTGCCATGACTTAGGTTAGACTCCGAATATGATAGCTTTAGTGAGAGCGTATTCTCTCGTAGCGTATGTGGTGGTGGGGCTGTTGGTTTGTTGGAAAACAACACCGAAGAAGCTCTGGGTGCTGTCTGGTGCTTCGGCAAATCGGATCACCAGATTATCTGTTCCATTAGAAGTATTTAGTCTAAAACCAACTGTACCACCTGCTCCAAATCCAGATGGATCGGGTTCTTGGATAATACCACCAACAGAAATCATCAGTCTGGATACCTCTACCAGAACATCATCATTCGTTAATGTGACTCCGCCTTTCTGTACAGTAAACTCAGTTCTAACTCCGTCAAATGCTTCCACTAATGTAATATTTTCAATATCATCAGGGACTGACGCCGTAGGACCAGTAGTACCTTGAATACCAGTATCACCTAGATCTCCTTTAATACCTTGAACACCTTGAGTTCCTTGTGGTCCTGTAAGTCCAGTATTACCTAGAGTACCTTGTACGCCCTGGTCTCCTTGGATACCCTGGATACCTTGATCTCCCTGAACACCCTGAATACCCTGGTCTCCTTGGATACCCTGGATACCTTGATCTCCTTGGATACCTTGATTACTTAAACCCTGGATACCTTGAACGCCTTGATCTCCTTGGATACCTTGAGTGCCTTGAACGCCTTGTGGACCTTGTGGTCCTCTAAGGTTTCCGCTGTTACTCCAGTCTGCTCCGTCATAGATGTAAATATCTCCCGTAGCATCATCAATAACAGCATCACCCTGATTTAAGGGTCCTACAGTAGTGCTATATGCTCCTTCTGGTCTGTTAACTTCTAACCAGTTATCGATATCAGCATTGATAGTTGCTTGACTAGTTTGATCAATAGGAGAATCTGGAGCTTCAACAGTGTCGATGATCTTTAGAGCAGCACCAACTTGTCCTTGAATACCTAAGTCACCTTGAATACCCTGGACACCTTGATCTCCTTGGATACCCTGGATACCTTGATTACTTAGACCTTGGATACCTTGTTCGCCTTGGACGCCTTGATCTCCTTGAATGCCTTGGATACCTTGAGATCCTTGGTTACCAATATCACCAGTTCTGGCAAATGTAATTAGAACATCGTCGTTATTAACGAATACAACCCCAGACCCGGATACAAAAGTACAATCTATTTCCCACCATCCGGTTTGATTTGTTAAATCATTGATAGCAAAGAACAAGTATTCGGATGGATCTCCGTTGGTGGAAATCTTAAAATGACCCTTAATCGTAGAAGTAGAACTATCAATGCTTACTAAGAAGTTATCGATAACACCTAGATCATCATCCTGTTGATCGATTGATAACCTATTAGCACTAGATTGGGTGCTATTATTTAATGCTAAGTTGCTGATGCCAGGATCTTGTACAAGAGTGCTGTTACTAAATGTGTAGTTGAAAGTAGCACCACCGAAGTTACCAACTGGTCCCTGAATACCAGTAAAACCTTGAACGCCTTGGGGACCCTGTGTACCCTGAGTGCCTTGGTTACCTTTAATAGTACCTACATTGGTAAATTGAGTACCGTCATACACCCAAAGGTCACCAGTTGCTTCGTCAATGATGCCTTGGTTTTGCTGAATCTGAGGATTGGGATCACCATCAAACTGAGTGATTAAGTAGTTACTCTTCTGTGTGTCGGTAGTAAGAGTTCCGCCTAACGAAACATCAGGGACAGATCCTACGATAACTAGCGATGTTCCTTCATTACCTTGAACACCTTGGAACCCTTGAGTTCCTTGAGTTCCTTGAATGGATAAACCTTGAATACCTTGAATACCCTGTACTCCCTGGTCTCCTTGGATACCTTGAATACCCTGGTCTCCTTGGATACCTTGTGAACCTTGTGGACCTTGAATGCCCTGGACACCCTGGACACCCTGGACACCTTGAATACCCTGTACTCCTTGGTCTCCTTGGATACCTTGAATACCCTGGTTTCCTTGGATACCTTGTGAACCTTGTGAACCTTGTGGACCTTGAATGCCCTGAGCACCAGCAGGAATAAACTGTAAGGCAATAACGTCAGCATCAGCAAAACCAACACCGGATCCGTTTGTAACGGCAAGCTCCAACCAACCAACATTGGTGTCATCGATGCTTTCAACTTGGAAAGCAGAAAAATCATTATCATCGTTGCTATTATCTACGAGAAGAAGAGTTCCTAGATTTCCAGCAAAACCATAGTTTACCCACGATTGGATATAACTACGAATATTTCCGCTTGTAAGAGTAAGGTTATTGACCCTAACGATTGTGGTAGATGCTGGAGTTAAAGCGTCAAATCTAATAATACCGCTGCCAGGATCTCCAGTCGCTGTAGAACTATCAAACTCAAAAACTAAACCTGCTTTATCGCCTTGTCCACCCTGGACACCCTGAATACCCTGGTCTCCTTGAATACCCTGAATACCCTGTACACCCTGGTCTCCTTGGATACCCTGTATTCCCTGGTCTCCTTGGATACCCTGTACTCCCTGGTCTCCTTGGATACCTTGAATACCTTGGATGCCTTGAAGACCTTGGATACCTCTTAGATTACCTACGTTAACCCAAGTAACATTATCCGATTGCAGAACATAAATGTCACCAGATGCTTCGTCGATAATACCGTCATTGAATCCGGCAAGTTTATTCTTGGGTGGATTACCATCAAACTCAGAACTAATGTAAGCAGAAATATTAGCAAAGGTCCAGAGTGTATCTGCTCTTACGATGAGAGAAATAGTACCAGCACCACTACCGCCAAGATCGGTATCATTTAGAGTAACCGCTTCATTAAGTTGGAATCCAGTTCCTCCATATAAAGAATCTACGGTAACATTACCTGCTCCATCTACTTGGAACTGTAAGAAAGCATCCGCTCCACCGAGGTCTCCTTGTACAGTTACCGTGTACTGCCCAGAACCAAGTGAAGTAGTACCAGTGTTATTAGTAACACTAAACTGGTCAATACTACCAACACTACCACCGCTAACTTCTGTTAGAACTCCACCTAGAGTTACGTCATCAAGAGAACCGATAACAATAAAGTCTCTACCACGGAAACCTTGAATACCTTGGATACCTTGATCTCCCTGGATACCTTGGATGCCTTGATCTCCCTGGATACCCTGGAAACCTTGGTTACCAGTATTACCTGTATTACCTTGAAGACCAGTAAATCCTCTAACACCTTGAGGTCCAACTTCTCCTTGAATACCTAGATCACCTTGAATACCTTGGAAACCTTGTGATCCACGTTGTCCTTGAACACCTTGGAAACCTTGAGTACCTTGGATGCCTTGATCTCCTTGAATACCCTGTAAACCCTGAATACCAGTACCTTGGATACCCTGAATACCTTGGTCTCCTTGAATACCTTGGACACCTTGGATACTTAGACCTTGGATGCCCTGAATACCTTGGTCTCCTTGGATGCCCTGAGTGCCTTGATCTCCTTGGAGACCCTGAGTGCCTTGGATAGCATCACCTTGAATGCCCTGAATACCCTGACCGCCACCACCTTGGATGCCTTGGACACCTTGATCTCCCTGGATACCCTGGATACCCTGTGGTCCAAGATCACCTTGAATACCGAAATCACCCTGTACACCCTGGTCTCCTTGGATACCTTGAATACCTTGGAATCCTCTCGTTCCTTGAGTTCCTTGGAATCCGTCAAAACCTTGAGTACCTTGGACGCCTTGTTCGCCTTGGATACCTTGAGTACCCTGTGGTCCAAGATCACCTTGGATACCCTGAATACCAAAATCGCCCTGTAAACCCTGAATACCCTGATTACCACCACCTTGGATGCCTTGGATGCCTTGATCACCCTGAACACCTTGAATGCCTTGATCACCTTGGATACCCTGGATGCCCTGTGGTCCAAAATCTCCTTGAATACCTTGAGTACCCTGTGGTCCTCTAACTGGTCCTACGTTGACCCATAGAGCACCATCGTATACCCAAAGATCTCCAGTTGCATCATCAAGAACACCATTACCTGCTACAGCAGATGGGAATGCTCCATTTAATGTTGCCTGTGGATCACCAATTACGTTTACATCAGGAACCGATCCAATAATCTCTACTGATGTACCATCAACACCTTGGATACCTTGTTCACCTTGAATACCCTGAATACCTTGGTTTCCTATACCTTGAATACCCTGAATACCTTGGATACCTTGGTTTCCTATACCTTGGATACCCTGAGTGCCTTGGATACCCTGAATGCCCTGAATGCCCTGACCAGCAGGATCAATAAGTTGCCAAAATCTAAATCCGGTTTCGTCAGATGCCAATACATATACTTGACCAACCGGAGCCGGTCCCGGAGGAGCACCTAGATTAGGTTCCGCTTCTTCTAGAGCAAGGTAGGTGTATCTACCAGGACCAACTTCTAGTGGACCTTTTACCTTTACTCTATTACTAAGGAGTCTGCTGATTTGGGACATTTAACGATCAAGCGGATGTTTCTAGGATACTTGCAATAAACTTAAGATCATTACCGGTAGCGTCTGATCCAGAGACTTCGATAAAATCTCCAGTTTCTAATACTAGTTTTCCAGTTAATAGATTTAAGGTATCATTTGCCGGAATAGTAAAATCAGAAACAACGTCTGTAGTAACCGCGCCTCTGCCAAACTTGAATGTTACTTCATATGGCGTTGTTCCACTTGTATTTGTAATCTGTGCCAAAAGGAATACAGATTTAAAACCAAGAGGTGCTTCGTAGACACTAGTAGATGATGTTGTTACATCTGATGTAATAGTCTTAAAATTATTTAGGGGTAAACCAGCCATTGTTTTTTACTTATGATAGGGCGAGAATGAAGGGGGTTACTGTAACGAAGAGAGATCTTTGGAATGAATCTCCAGATAATGTACCAGTGTTCTGGTTAATCTGTAGACCTTGACCGATTCTGAAGTTACCTAGTTGGTCTGTGCTGGTGAAAGCAACCTTACCACCATTAAGTTCAACAACTTCATTTGCTTGGATGGGAACTCCACCTCTAGCAGGAATGGCTTCTTGAATCTTAGTTCCAGCACCCACATATTCCATACAATGAGAGTTGGCGATGATTCTAGTCTGCTGGAAGAAGTAGACTTCATCACCATCATTCAAGTCAAAGGCAATATTTTCATCAGTAGTGATGGTTGCTTTACCTTCAGCATCTGGTTGTGTTGAGGTAACAATGCTATAATATTGTGGATACATTTCTGGTTCTACTGTTGCTGTAACAGTAGGAGAACCACCAACCAATGTAATGTTTGGAGGATTAATAAACTGTGAACCAGAGGAAACGATTGTAATCGAAGTTACAACACCATTTGTCAAGTTAGCAATAGCCTGAGCAGGAATACCGCTTGGACCAGTTGGATCATCAATAACAACGGATGGAGGAGAGGCATAGCCACTACCACCGTTGGTAATATTTATCTCTTGAATAAAGTAATAAGGTTGACCATTATTACCAATCGTGATACCCTGACCGATGTAAGGTCTCTTGGGTAGATTCTTAAGATTGAAAACGGAACCAGGAGATTGAGTTCCATCAACTTGTGCTGTGTATTGTAGTGGCGATACACCATCAGCAACTAGTCCGAAGTTACCGAAGTCAGTGTTGGAGTTCGTGATAGAGCAAGTAGAACCAGCAGTTAGATATACAGCACGGTTACAGCAGATCTCGAAGATAGACACCAACTGAGTATATCCACCGTTAACGATAGTAATACCGTCGCCACCTTGGTTATACTGGGTATAGGAGTCAAGAACGAACGAGGCAGTTCCTGTTGCTAGGTTACCGTCTACAATCAAACCACTACCAGTAGTAGTTAGTGAAGTACAGTTTTGTACATATGGAGATCTGGTGATGTTACCAGCCGTACCAATATAGTAGTCGAAGTTGAGTTCAATGTTTGTGAAGTTAAGCTCATTAGCAGTAGAGACGGTGATTACCTTATCTTGAATGCTAATGATAACAGCAGCAGTAGCAACACCGCCAGTAAGTTTGCCTGGTTCTAGATTCTTAACCGTGACATACATTCTCTCCTTGAGACCTTGTGTATCATCTAGAGTAATCTGATATGATCCCTTGACACCAGATCCAATCTTAGTAATCGTTCCTTGACCTTCAGCGACATATGCTTGGTTATTATCGCCAATCTTAACTTTGGGGAAGGAGCAAGTATAAGAGGGGAATAAGTGTCCAGAGAATGTGACGTTAGTGATATATCCACCGTTCTCACAGTAGATTAGATTCTGTGTAGGATCGCTTGGATAGATGCTGACATCACGGAGGTTATCACCGAAGATACCTGTGTTTGGAGGTAGAGTGATAGGAGTCTGCTCTGTATACACACCAGACTTGACAAATACTGTGGTCTTGAAGGATGGTAACTGAACTTGAACAGAAGTTTGAGCGTCTGTATTTGGACCACCCTCTAGTAGCATATACTCGATAATATCCCAATAGTTATCAATCGAGTTAGCAACATCAACACAATATGGATATTCAAAATCACGAATAACATTGCTGTCGAAGTATAGAGGTTCTAAACTATACTTGGGTTCGTATAGATCATTAGAAGGCGAAATCAACCATTGATTTGCTGCCTTCTTCATTAGATCTCTGGCAAATCTATAAGAGAGAATAGACTGCTCTAGTTCTCCATCAATATAGATGAGTTGTTGATTCTGGTTATCGAAGTAGAAGTTAGCAATATCAGTTGTGTTAACGTTGCCGCCAACCTTAAGGTCTGTTGCAACTCCATCAATAATATATCCAGTATCACGGTAGCAGAGAGATTCTGTCTTCTTCCATCCAGTCCTACCATAGTTTTCCTTGACGGTATCTAAGTGTGCTAAAGTCCCATCGGTTACAACTTTCTCAAGAATAGTAATGAGGTTGTCTAAGGCAAGTTGGACATCAACACATACCTTATCAGATCCAGACTTAGTATAATCTCTTGGTTGGAAACTTAAACCATACTCTTCTGGACCGAAGAATAGTTCTAGATCCTTATTGTAGAGTTGGTTGGTAAGTGCCTTCTTACAGAACTTAACAGCAGCTTTATAAGCGGTGATAGATTCGGATTCTTCTCCTACTAATCCATCGGCACGGGGAGTGCCATCGTTATTGAAATATGCTCTAGCAACCTTAATAATGTTAATGTTGCTGTTGGCATATAGATCTTCAGCGAGTGCTCTTACAACATACCCAATATCTCTACGACACTTAAGTTCATTTACACCAGGAGAACCAAATGTTTCTAGTCCTGGGGTATTAACAATGCTATCATCACCAGCGGATAGGGTATCAGTAACGATGGTTACTAAAGAAGCGATCTCATTCTGAACATCGATACATTTGTTTGGATAAACATTACCGTCATCAATGACATTAGGATCTCTCTTATAAAGAACGTTCTGAATGGCATCCTGCATCACTAGGATTGCTTTGCTAAAAGCACTTACAGTCTGAGGAACTTCTCCAGCAATGACTGGGATTAAAACACCACCATCTAAGTAAGATCTAGCAGCAGTAACACTATTAGTGTTGCTTCTTCCCTTAAGGTCTGCCATTACGGCATCAACAATGAAACCAATATCTCTACGGCAAATCTTACCACCGGGAGTATAGGCAGAATCTGTATCAAGGAAGATACCTTCATCTAGAGAAGGAAGATTTAAAGTTCCTGCTTCGATATTATCTACCTTGATAGTAGTTAGATTATCGATTAGTGTTCTGACATTAGCACAAGATCTAGCGTCTGTATTACTTTGTGTTGCTGGATCTGGTGTAAGAGTTAGATCTTTGGTGTATGCTGTTAGATCTGCTGTAGCATATACAGCACCATTGGATAAGTTGGGCGTGAAGTCAAACGAATCCTGGTTAGTGATCGCTGCCTTCATTAACTCAGCAGCACATCTGAATACGAATAAAGATTCGACGGTGCTTCCAGAAGGATGGAATACATTAGGAGTGAGAACTCCATCAGTAAAGTAATACTCTGTGTTGTATCTAATATATCTGTTACCTTGAGTAAAGACATCTAGAGATACGGCATCGATGAAGTATCCAGTGTCTCTCTTACACTTATCAATCTCTGTTGGTGTTAGGGCACTGAAGAAAGTAGCATAGAGTGGGTTGGCAGCAGCGGCATCAAAAGCGTCATCGGTAATAGCAGTCTTGTTCTGCTGGATTAAGCGATACGAATCAAAGAATCTGCTGTTGTCGTTTGTTACCTCATCACCAGCGAAAGCATAGTCGGGGAAGTCAATAGCAATCTGAGCAAGAGATCTATCTAGGATCTCATTCTTATTAATACCGATTAGATTGGCGGCATCGTCAAAACGATCAAATCTGAAGGCAACCTCATCTACTAGATTTCTTAGATTTCCGTCAGTTAATACACCTGTGACAATAGCAGTTAAAGAAGCAATAGAGTTCTGAACGTCTACACAAGCAGCGGCATTGCCAGATTCAAGCACAGGGATATCACCAAGTCCGTCTCCATATTCTGCTTCGCCAGCAGAGATGGTTAAGTCTTTGATGTAGAGTTGGTTAGTTACCGCCTTCTGCATCATGTCTCTTGCCATCTCAAAAGCAGTGATGGACTGAGACTCTTCCCCTACAAGACCTGGATAGATAGGTACATCAGTAGAGATAAAGTAGTTCTGAGCAAGTTTACGAGTGTATTTGTTACCAGCACCTAGGAAAATATCCAGAGAGATAGCATCAATAAAGTATCCAATGTCTCTACCACACTTGGATTCTGAGAAAACAGGATTACCATAATCAACTTCTCCGGCTGCAGCATCAGGAATAGTAGCAAAACCTGTTCCTGGAGCAAGTCTCTCTGCGTCAATAGCATCTTTAGTAATACCAACCAAAGTTTGGATTGTTGCTCTTACATCAGCACAGTTAGCAGGATCTCTTGGATCTACGCTAGGAGGATCAGGAAGAATGGTTAGATCTTGTCTGAATAGATTGTTTGTTACTGCTAACTCCATAGCATCGGCGGCAGCCTGGAAAGCAGTCACAGACTCTAGTTCTTCACCGATGTCATTATAAACACCACCAGGGAAATATGCTAGAGCGTTAGCGACAGACTTGACGTTTGCTTCGTTGTAGAGGTCATCTACAACAGCATCTACTAGATATCCTAGGTCACGCTTACACTTATCCATACCAGCGTTATAGTCACCATTGTTGACATAAGGAAGAAGATCAATGTCATCATCGGTGAATACATCAACAACAATAGTGGTTAAGTTATCAACTGTTGTTTGTACATCAGAACAAGCAGTTGCATCTGTGTTGAGGACATTTGGTTCGCCACTGCCAAATACAGCAGGACCTTCTACAACAGTGAGATCTTGAATGGGGAACTGGTTAGCAATGGACAACTTCATGTAAGAAGCTGCTTGACCCCAAGCATAGATAGATGCTAAATGCTCCTCGTCGTCTAGTTGAGGAAGTCTATTGCCAAACTCGTCGTAATGGAAGAGAGTAAAGTCTCTGGTGTATCTGTTTCCTCTGGTGAAGACATCTAAAGATACAGCATCGGTGAAGTATCCGATATCTCTACGGCACTTAACTTCTACAGCAGCGAGGTTAGTAACGACATCACCAGTATTGAAGTTGGGGAACAATAATGGGTTGGCAATGATGTAAGCGGAAGTGTCTACGTATGCCTGGTCAACAATATCATTCTTGTTCTGTTGAATCAAACGATATCCATCATAATAACGATAGTTCTCTTGATTGCTGGCAGGATCACCAGGGAACACAAAGTCTGGATGATCAATAGCAATCTGTGCTAATGCTCTATCAGCAATCTCATTCTTGTTAGCAAATACTAGATTAGAAGCATCCTGATATCTACCCTGTGGTACGTTTAGTTCATCGGGGATTACAGCAAAACCACTGTTATCCACAGCAATCTCAGCATTTAGAACATCAGTTACATATGTAACTAGAACGTTTAAGGTAGACTTGACATCAGTACAGGAGTTTGCCGCCTGGTTGCTACCAGTATCATTGGCACTACCAAACTCATAGGTTGGAGCACCTACAAGTTGAGTTAAATCTCTGTAAAGAACTAGACCTCTGTCAAATGCTTCACCTGCAGTGTTGGTTCCATCATCTAACTGATACGCTCTAGTTGTAGGGAGAGTAACGTTCAACTGGTTGCTGATTACAGCACCCATGATTGCCTCGGCATTAGTGAAGGCAACAATAGATGCTGCTTCTTCTCCATCCAAACCATTAAGGATAAACGTATTGGTCTCGTCGTAATAGTTTAATAGATACTTTCTAGTATAGGTATTAGATCCACCTAAGAATAAATCTAGGGATACAGCATCAATAAAGTATCCGATATCACGCTTACATTGTTCTGGGGTTCCTTGGAGGGTAAGACCTTCAAGGACCATATCATCATATGATAACTCAGCGATTAGAGTTCTGTTTTGTTGAATAGAACGATAGGCATCCTTATATCTCGATAGTCTTGTCTCTACTGGATCACCAGGATAAGAGAATAAAGGATAGTTATTGGCAATCTCAGCAAGAGATCTATCTACAATCTCTCTACGGTTTTGCTGAATGAGACGATAAGAGTCTTTATATCTAGAGAATCTATTTTCTGTATCATCTTCGGGGAAGTTAAAATCAGGATATTCAAGAGCAATCTCGGCAAGAGATCTATCCTGAATCTCTTCCATGTTGGAGAAGATTAGGTTTCTAGCATCCTTCCATCTACCAGACTCGGCAGGGGAGTCAGGAAATACAAATCTGTTGTTGCTAGTTCTAGTAATACCGTCTAAGTTGCCGGGAGTAGCATCACTACCGATTGCTTGTAGATAGATTAGTGTTAATGCCCAGATAGCAGAAGCAACATCAGTACATCCAGCACCGTAATCGACAGCAGGTGTGGGTTCTGTTCTTGTAAATCCAGTTAGATCACCAACACCAGAATCTGTTCCAATGGCATCGGTGATGATTGTTGTCAAGTCAGCAATCTTAGTTGCTTGATCAGCACAGTCTGGATTAGCAGGATCGGGTAATACATAAGGATCAATAACCTGAGTGAATGTATTTTGTGTTCCGCTAATTGGAGTAACAGTGATGCCTCTCATTACATCGATTGCTACATCTCTAGCATTCTCGTATACATTTACAGCTTCATCTCTTTCAGCATCTAGTAGAGTAGAAACTGCTTCGCCATTGAACGTTCCTGTTACATATACATTAGCGGCGTCATATACTCTATCGTTACCACCATATGTTAGGTTGTAGATGATAGCATCTAATACATCTAGTACGTCATCAATACAATCTTGTGGTGTTCCTGTTCCGACAAATCCAGCAAATGCTGGGTTAGCAATCATTCGGTCGTAACCTTCAGCAGCAATAAAGTTCTTATTTCTTCTAATGAGATCAGCAGCTTCAGCAGATGTCTGATCAAAGATTGCTAGGGGATCTAGAACAATAGTGCTATCAAATACTGGAGTGAGTCCATGAGTACCTTCAATGACAGCGGTAGCATCTTGTCTCATTACCTCCATCATTACATAGGCAACTTCCTGATATACAATAGCGGAAGCATCTCTCTCACCTGTAATAAGATCACCAAACTCGGAAATGGTATATACTTCAGCATAGTCATATACCTTATTGTTGCCGTCATATTTCATGTTGAAAGCAACAGCATCGATGAATAGTTTTACGTCATCGATGCATTCCTGGTTTCCGTTAGGAACAGTAAATCCTGGATTGATTAATAGGTATCTCGCTAGTCCTCTCTCGAATCCTTCGTTAGCAATATAATCAACGTTGTTCTGGATAGTGTCGTAGGCATCAATCCATCTGTTGCCTCTGGCATAATCCTTATACTCGGTTAGAAGTTCTCCGACTACTTCATCCTGGAGAAGTTTTCTGTTTAACAGAATATTGTTAGCACCGTCACATAACTTACCAAAGAATCCTCTCTGTGCTGTTCTAAGAGCAGCCCCGATAGATGCTTTTGCTGTCTCAGCACTTAGACCGTCGTTGGCATCGTCTCCGTCTTTCGACACCCACAATACGTTCTCGATAGTGAGAGATTTCCAAAGAAGTTTTCCTTCTTTATTAACTTTAAGAAACTGTCCGTCTTCTCCGGCACTGCCAGTCGAATCAATAATCTCTCCTGGTTGTAATCCCCCATCGATTAGCAATCGATCAATAGGAGTTACACCTGTAGCGATGTCGAACAGATCCTGGGCGACTTCATTGATCTTTTCCCTTTGTTGTTCAAAGGTATCTGATCTAAAAACTTCCTTTCGATTAATTGCCATTTTCGATTAACTGACGGAGTAAACGTTTGATTTCTGACACGTCTTCTTTAAGATTATTTATGTCAGTAGTTATTGTAGAGAACCTATTAGCAATACTGTTTCTAACAGGTTTATCGGTATTAACAATGGCACCGGTTTCCGGGTCACGATATAAGTTTTCGTGACCCTTTACCTTAATATAGTTATTCATATTAGTAAGAAGCTACTGCTCTTAAATCTTGGATCTTAGGTGGGAAAGCAGGTTCATCTGTCTTCATAACGATCTTAACAGCGTAAGAAGAAAACTCGGGTAAGTTACTTACACTATATTTAAACTCTTGATATTCTGCTTGTGTTTCGTAGTTTCCAGAGATAGAGTTGCCGGAAGTAGCAATATCTGTGTTGTCTGGATTTCCATCAACGTTGAATGCCACCCAGTTAATATCATCAAAGTTTTCTTGACTAGAAGCTTTCTTAAACTTATAGAACACTTTGACATTTTCTGTATCCTTAACCGTTGCTGTAACACGAACATCAATAGATGTTCCTGGTGTATTAATGAATGTCTCTTTAGAAACATACTTAGCAGCAGAAGAACTATTTTTGGATTCTACATCAGAAACAAAGTCAACACCGGAAGAAAGAGTCATAGTTCCTACATTTAGATACTTATCATCGGCGGACTTGATAATATCGCCAACTCTAAAAATATCTGGTTGTTGTTCCACTGGATCAGCAGATCTTACATAGGCAGACCCTGGTGAGATCTCAGAATCATAGTCTCCATTGATAGGTTCGTATGGAGTATCTACGACTAGAACTTTATCCTTGGAATCCCACTCAACAATCTTACCGTTGATTGTATTATCGTATGTTGTAGTTAGTTCTAGGGGATAAGAAGCAACGACATTAGAACCTTCCGAGAACTGGAATGTTTCTTCGGAAATGCCATTGATGCTAGTTGTAGCAGATGTAATAGTAGTACCTACGGGGTCTACAATAAGAGTAGATTCTCCAACAATAAAGTTGGATGTAGTTGATACGTTAATGGATGCTGTTGCAACACCGTCGAAAGCAATGATGGAACCAATAGCACCGGAAGTAGTTCCGGTAACAGTACATCCTACAGTAATCTGAGATGGGTCACCGATAACCAGGAAGTTAACTTCATAAGAAGGTAAGAAACGAAGTTCTTGATATCTCTTACCGTATCTTGCTTCTCTGCCGGAAGCATTCTCTACTCTGTTAGAGACTGTTTTGACAGAAGCAGCGTTCAAATCAATAACTGGAGATACAGTTTCACTTGTGCTGGATAAGTTAATCTTATATTCTAGGGATTTATCAACTGAGTTGAACACTTCGTTGATTCTAGAAGCAATCACTTTTTGATTGGTAAAGTAATGCTGCTCGTTTAAGAAAGTTTTCTCGAAATCGTTTTCTTGATAAGAAACAAAGTTAGTAGTCTCGGAATCTACAGGAACAATGTCGGTAGTTTTTACCATTGCCTGAATAGAAGTATTATTTAACTGTAGATATGCTACTTGAGCATATAGTTTTTCATACTTTCTATTATAAGTTGATAATACTCTAGATCCACCTCCAATAACACTAGAACCTGCTCTGCTTGGACTGGTGATGTTATAGGAGTCAATACCACTGTTAGATACTTTAAATAGTGATCCATTTAGAGTAACCGCCGAAACTCCACCTACATCTTCAACTTCCTTGAAGTATACGTAGGATTTTCCGGTATCTTCGAATCCATTGTCTCTGTGATTTACTTTAACAATAGAGTTGTTGCCCTTAAACAAGGGAGACGTAGAGTTGACAGGAGATTTAGCACTGGTTTCGAAAGGAGAAACATTAAGTGATTCATATCCTAAGTTCTCGTTAGTGAGTCTTAACTCTCCAGTAGCATTTGTGAAGAACGATGCTCTGTATAAAGTAAACTTAATGTCTTCAAACAGATCTTCGGTGAAGTTACCAGTATTTTGTGACTTATACACGGAACCAAGTAAAGGTTGTGTAGTTACCGATGCCTGGGTAGTGATTTCATCTTCACCAAGTCTAGATACCCATAGTTCATATTCTAAGGAATCAGTTTCAATCGCTAAAGCATATTCTGTGTTATCTTGGAGATATACAGGATACTTAAACTTGAATAAAGTTGGAGTAACAGAGTTGGTTTCGCTTAGATCTGAATCTGTGGCAACACCCATCTGTACGGCAGGCGTGTCGATTTCGATAACAGACTCAACATTTGCTCCAGTAGCCCCTGTTCCAATACCTTTAATAATCACAGAAGGTGCTTCGGTATATCCTTTTCCAGATAGAACTAGGTCAACGTTGTAAACAGAACCATTAGAAACTTGGATATCAGCAGAAGCAATACTGCCACCTGGAAGTTGTGGACTCTCGATTGTAATCGAAGCGCCATTGTACTTCTCGCCAACACTTTTAACTTTTAGATCAACAACTCTACCAGAGTCTTTAGCAAGAGTAACAACAGCAAGTCTATTGTTTGTAGAGTTATATTGAGTTACAGATGAAATATTTAAATCTTCATCTTGAATAAAGGAAACTCCATTATGATTAGAGAGAATCAGCGTATATGTTTGTTCTTTGGTAATCGTGAAAGAAGTGCTTAACTCATCACCTAAAGAGATACCATTTTTATCTAAGACATCAACCAAAGGTCCAACAGCACCAGAAGATGCTCCGGTAATGTTCTCTCCTTTAAATAAGGAGACAGAATCTGTATCTCCTGTTAAATACGCCTTTAACTTTGTAGTTGGGGAAAGACTAATCTGAGTTCCTGGTACAATATACTTTCCTGGAACTCCAGACTCTACGTTAGTTAGATATACTCTAATAGGAATATCATTACTCTTCTTGGAGAAGAAGACATCAACACCGGTTGTAAATACTCCGCCTGGATATCCTTCTACCTTGAACGTTTGTGCCAGTGGATTTGGTTTTAGTTCCTGATCTGTATTGCTGTTAGCAAGTTGAACACCCTCGTTTGCCTTGAAATAAGCAATACCAGTAGAGACGATGCTCTGTGGATTGGAGGGCATCACACCAGAAGCATAGAACTGTACCTCAGCGTAGGTGTCTAGATTTTCTTTGGATTCATTAGAAACACCAGAAGAGAAGAGGAATGTTTTAGATCCTTCTGTTACTCTTACTTCTTCGGCTGATAGATCATACTGTACTGTATTAACATCTCCTGTCCATCTGGTGTTTAGTCTTGGTGGAGCTCCAGCAGGAACTAGAACAATACCACTCAAACTACCGTTGACATCAGTTACTAATTCGTTACCAAAAGTAGATAGAGAGTTACCGGCAATACCAGTATAAGAGATATCAGGGCAAACCCACCTTCCAACATCTCTATCATCTAGATAAACGTAGATCTTTGTATTTGGTTTAAGTCTGTTTAGAGTAAACTTAATGGGGATAGATCTAGCAAAGAACTGAACTCCAGTAGCTACAGATCTTCCATTGACAATCTTACTATTAACTCCTTTGCCCAACTCATTATTTTGTGGACTTACGTTAGAAGAACTAGCAATGCTGGCAGCAGTTGTAGAGGAGATAATATTATCTGTATTGATATCAGATAAAGACTCAATATTGTATAGAGTTTTATCTGTACCTACCCAGTTAACAATGAAAGAATCATACAAACTAGAAAGTGATTCTTTGGAATCATCTTTTGCCAAGAGAATAGAGTTTAACTTTGTGTTGGTATCAACAACTAATGGTTCTACAGAAGAATCATACCACTGATCGATAGTTGGTGAAACGTTAGCATCTCCAACATACTGAAGTACAACAAATGGATTGGGGTTGACGGTGTTTGTAGCGTTGTCATTTCCTAAGAGTTTCTGTTCTGTGTAGGGCAGGGTGATAACACCATTGTTGTTAACATATCCAGCAAGAACTCTTTGATCGTTCCTGGTATTAACTTCTTTCAATAAGAAACTATCTTCTTTTGCTTGAGGTCTTAATACAGACTGCTGTGAATCGATAGCACATTGGTAATCAATAGAACCAAGATTACCAACAGAATGTGCCTCGAAAGCATCAACAAAGAATCCAGACTTGAACCTATCAATACCCAAGTCATCCTTAACCTGCATGTTTAGTGCCTGTTGCTCAAGAATGCTTAGCGTAGTGTAGAACTCAAGGCGTTCAATACGCTTCTCTAACTTGCCAATATCTCTCATGGTATAACGTCTGTTATCCACAGGAATAATCCTTACATCCTTGGTGCTATTTGTAAAAGCAGGAATGTTTAAGTAAGCGAGAGCGATGGAATCATCAATGATTTCTGGTTTGGATGGGTTTAATGAAGGGTTTCCTTGCTCTACAACAATCTCTCCACGTTTTGTTAGGAACACACCATCCATTCTTCCTAGATACTGACTTTCGGAGAACGTAAAAGTATACTCTAGGTTTTTATCTGTGGCTGGTGTTAAAGATGGAATACCCGATGGACCAGTGAACGAGAGAGCAGATGCCTCACTTAAGATGGATGTATCTTGGAAACCGCTAATAATAGAAGTGCTATCTACTTTAGGTCTAAAATCGATTACGTCTTTTAGACTTACAGTTCCATATACAGAAGAGTTAAATGTTGGGATTTCTGAAGCTGTTACACCTGCTTGGTGTATATAAGAATCAACTGTAGAGAAATCTCCAAGAGAATGCTCGAAGTAATCAAAAGCAATCAATAACTGACCAGTAGGAGCATCAAATCCTGGTTTGAGAATGATTCTAGAAACATCGTAGAAAGTATCTCTCTGTCCGCTATCAAAAGTATACTTGTAAGTAATGTCAGTTCCACTTACAAGATTTCCGTCAGCATCAGCATCTGGGGGAGTAGAAGATGTACCTTCATAAACATATCTTAACTTAAAGGCATCTGAATATGTTAATACTTCAATAGTTTCTGCGTCGTAATCAGTTCCTCTAAATGGAATGATTCTATCACCACCGGATACAACAGAGAGTCTCTTATTCCTAATAGCAGTCTTTAGTCTAGGTCTTGCCTTATCAATCTCAATCGTAGCAGTTAGTTTAAGTTTTGGATAAACAGCTAGAGCACCTTGACCCTCTCCTTGGAAGAAACTATTTGGTAATGTGATAACCAAAGAACCGGAGGTTACTTCTGTAGAAGTAATGACGTTTGAGTTGATCTGAACATATTGTTCATCAATGTAAATAATGTCTCCTGTATTTACTGCCGTAGAGTCTCCGGCATCCAAAACAGTTATAATAAAGTTTTCTTCGTTATATCTAGCAAATCTTTGTGTACCGGACGTTAACTGAGCACTAAATGTTACCGTGCTACCGGCAGCAGCAAGTTCAGAAACAAAATCTTTCCTGATATAATACTTAAATCTAGTATCCTCTGTATCTTTGACCAAAGAAGCAACTTGCTTACTTCCTGTTGGGAAGATAAGACTAGACTTTGTGGCATTCTCTAGAACAGGTCGAACTCTAACAACCGTAGCATTAGTGACATTTGCTCCTAATGTGTAGTCTAGAAGGATTCTAGATTTTACGACACCTTCAGAATCAGTATATGATTGTACGACATTTCTAATAACTTGTCCGGCATCATCTGTGTATTGGATTAGATCTCCTCTCTTAAGTGTCTGAGAAAGATCGGTAGCAAATCCATTAGATACCAAATACTTGTTTCCTTTTTCTCCACTAAAAGTGAAAGATGTAACTTGTACGGATTCGGCGTATTCTGCTTTCGTAGTATCAATGTCTGCTGTAAATGTATATGAGTCATATACAGAGTTGAAGGACTTAATATTCTGGTTACTGTAAGTAAGAACAGTGTCCTTGTTAAGAACCGCTGTGATTCTAGCGTTATTAACACCACCTTGATCAGGAGTTACTGTTACAACAGGGGGAGAAACATATTGCTGTCTAATCTCATTGTTATTGACAATCTCGGCAGCGTAGATTCCACCACCTTCTACTTTAGCTTCTACAACAGCAGTATCAAACTCTCTGCCATTAATAACTAGTTTTGCTCTGGTAGGACCCGAATCAGCATATCCAGATCCTCGGTAGTTTACAACAAAGTGAGAGATGGTATTTTCTTGAGCAATCTTCAAAGAAACCCCATCTTCATCAATAATAGTTTCTCCTGGTCTGAAAGTTCCAGACAAAGTGGTTACAAAAAGATTTTTTCCAAATGAGTAGTTTCTAGTCTCATCAGACTCAACAACACCATATGCTTTACTATCACGTCCAACAACATACTTACCTGGGGTAAATCCTGTAGTAGGAGAAGTTTCTAACTTTAACTTTGTGAAGAATCTAGGAGCGAAGTAAGAGAAGTTAAACGTAGCGTTATAAGGACGTGATCCATCTTCTGCTCTACCTTTAGAAAGAATCTTGTCTAGATCTTCATTAAATCCTTCTGCTCTTCTAACTAAAGAATAGTTCTTTGGTTTTGCTATGCCTGCTACAGGGTGAATGGTGTCATTATAATCTACGACAAATGCCCATGGAGTTTCGGTAAAAGCAGTTGCTTCTGATGTCCAGAAATATCTATATCTACCACTGCCGTTCTCGTCATATTCAAATAGATACGTATCTAAAATAGATTTTTGAGCTAAAACAGTAACTTCGGCAAATAGTTGTGTTGCTTCCGAGTTAACTACGTTTCTATTAACAATAGACTTTCCGATGACTGTTACTTTATCAACAGTAGTAGGAACTCCGCCGCTAACTGTTTTAGAGAACCATAGTTCATCGGGGATAAGTTCTAATGTGGGGACATCATCAGTCAACTGAAGGTACAGAGTTTTGATTCCCACATCAAGTCCAAAGGGTTGAGACCTTCTGTTGACAGTTGATTTGAAATAACCTTCTGCTTCTAGACCATTCAATCCAACGGTTCCATCATTAAATACAGTGTTCAAGTATACATCAGGATATGACGTTAGTTCTCCTCCCACAGTGTTTAGAGGGACTGTGCCTGATAAGTTGGTAATCTTATATGTGGCAAGACCAGTGGACTTTAAGAGTACATTATCTTTTGTTAGAATATCTCTTGCTTTATCAACCTCTACATTCTTGGTTGCCTTGTTAACAATCTCATATCCTCTAACATATGCCTTACCGGGTCCAACAGCAAGAATCATCTTAGATTCTGCTTCTACTTCCGATAACCCGTTTACGGTTCCGCTACTACCTAATCTGTAGATACCGTTGTTACCATTTTGTTGGTAGTATTCTCTAACTTCGGTCTTAAACGTATCTACAACGTAGTCTCCAGACTCGTCATAGGTTCTTCTTGCTAGAGTATCTTCTAGTAAACTGTAATCTGCTTTTTCTACTTCTTTTTCGATTACACCTTGATTTACTTTTAATAGTTGAACAAAGTTATTATCTGTCTTATCGGAATAACCAACTTCAACTAGATTTAAAGTAATCTTAAATCTATGTGCTCCTGGAGCAGAAGCATTTGAATATCCTCTTGCATTGTCGAAGAGAGACCCATCTTGCTGTGGGGTAACAATCTCTTCTACAATACGAAATCCTACTTTAGCAGAAGTTTTGGAAGAATACTTATCAATAACTAAAATCTGCTTTTTATTTTTTACAAAGAAACCATTTACAAAATAAATGCCCTCTTCTACTTCTACAGCACTAGCAAACCCCATTGCTGGACTACCGATCACGGTTTGATCGCCAGTAATAGGATTTTCAATAGTGATAGATGTTGGTAGAACGCTCCCGTCAATACCAACTACCAATAGTGGAGTGTTAATACCATTAACAACTTCTAATGTTTCGCCTTGTCTAAAAGTTGTTTCGTTGTTGTCGTCGCCACTATTGACATACGTTACGAATAAAGTATCAGACTCAGTAGTTGTAGCTAAAGCAGTATCAACTACATTAGCAATAACACCAGAGGTGATTCCTCTTAGTTTTTGTCCAACTAATAAACTAATATCATATGTTTGATAAACAATAGTACCATCTGGTTGACCGACTCCCACTTCGGAAACAGATGATAACTTAACATAGTCAAGTTTTGTATTGAGACCAACCTCCCCCGGAACTACTTGCTGTCCCTGTTTAAAAGTATACCTCCCTATACTTTCAATCTGATTCTGTAGAATAGATTGAAGTGTAGTTAGTTCTCTTGACTGAATAGAATATCCAGGTCGAAAAAGAACTTTGTAAAAGTTCTTATCGGCATCAAAGTCGTCAAAATATGGAGTTGCATTAATGTTAGTCTTCTGTGGCATGAGAGTACATTATTCCTGGGAGTTAAAAACGGTCCCCCGAAGGGGACCGTAGTATAATATGTAGATCAGAACTCGATGACAAGTTTGATGTCTTCGATCTGGTCAGGAGCACGAGTGATTAGTCTTCTGTTTTCCTGATAGAGGATGTCTCCAGTATTAGGATTAAACTCGGTATCACGTACACCAGCAACGAGAACGATAGCGCCCTCAGTTCCGTCGAAGTTCACAACAGTACCAGACTCATTAGACTGGTTGGAAGGAGTAGTAACAGGGTTGACTGCGGTAACACCATTGTCAAACTCTCTTACAACACCTCTGTCCTTGTGCTCAACTTGAGACTGGTAGTAGGAAAGAAGTTCGTCACCACTAGGAGAAAGAGTTTCTACAGAAACTACTTTACCTTTGGCAGTACCGCCGCCAGCAAGAACCTGACTGATGTCATCGTCTGGTTGGAAACCAGCAGCGGATGGAGATACACGAATAACCTTGAGGTTAGATAGTGTCTCTGCGTCACCCACAGCCAAGGATGTTGTTGGATCCTTGAGAATACCGATTCTTCTGAAATCGTTATCTACAGGGAAGTCTCCATCACCTTCAGCATAGGTTAGACGGATGTTTGCCATGATACGCTTGGCATTGAACTCACGCTCGATGCTACGAGCACCAGCAACAGGAGTGGAAGAAGCACCGGCACCATGACCGCCCTTAGGAGCGATAATGACTTCGATATCAGCACCATCTCCACCACCAGCGCCGATGACCGTGCCAGTGGCAGTAGCGAATCCGTCACCGCCGGTCTCGGGATCATTCCAGCTATCGAATACACCATTTGGTTCTGGGGTCGTCGTACCAGTCTCAAGGATAACACTACCGTAAGTATATCCAGTACCATCAGCAGCAATGGCAAGGTTAATAATATTATTAGTACCATCAACCTCGAAAGACACAACAGCGCCAGTACCATCTCCTACAACAGGAGCGAAGTATGGACCGCCCACGGGAAGACCTGCCGACTGAGCACTTCTTAGATAAACGGATAGAATAGCACCATCTTGAGCAATCTGCTCAGTTTGTAGTCTATCGGAACCGTTGTTAGGAACTTGTAGCGAGACAGGCATAAAGTCTGTCGATAGGAAACGTAGAACGTCATCAATAGGAAGCTTGTACATAAACTTCCATACGTATCCATTTGCTTCCCTGAACTGAACTGGACCGGGAGCAGCAACAGAAAGTGGTCCCGATGGGGCAACGTTCTCACAGAAGAGACCTTGCTCACGCTCGCCATTAACAGGATCTCTGTAGATAGCAGGGAGAGATGGGTTTCTTGTTGGTTCGATAGTAGCTGCAATACCATTAGGATTTGCTTCAGAAGAACCGTTGTATAGGCACTTCCAAACTTCATAGTCACCGTTCATTACATAGAACTTCATATCTCCAAGATTATCTTCTTGGGGAAGGGGTTGTCCTCTGTCGGTAACAGCGTTGGATCCTGGCTTACCAATGGTTCCGGTGTTAGGAGCTCCAGCGAAGGAATAATCATGACGATACATGTCATAGACATCAGTACCGGTTAGTGCCCAGTTATAACGACGAACCACAGCTCTGGTGTATTCGACCGTCATTCTCTTGGCGGCAATGATATCATCATAGACTTCATAGAACTCTCTGGTGTTATCAAACGCTGTAGGAACAGTGGTATCCTCGTCAGCAAAACGATATACTCCAGTAGTAGCAGTAGATCCAGCAGCGGCACCACCAGCCTGTACGGTTAGGGTAGAACCGGCAGGAGGGGTCGTTAGGTTACCAGATGATCCAGAAACATTACCTAGTACTAGGACATCCTCGTATACGGCAACAACGTCTGCTGTAAAGTCTACACCTGGAGTACCGACGGAAACTTGATCTCCAACGGAACCAGCCCAACCGGCAGCAGCATCAACACGTCCATAAACTTCAAGCGTAGGCTCCCAGCTTTGTGGTCTACCAACGAAGAAATACATTTGGTTTCTTTCGATTAGCGGGTCATTGTTACCAATGAAGTTACCGTCTAGATCGAAGTAGTCATCACCCAAAGCATCTAAAAATGCTTCAGCATTATAAATCCTGAACTTATCAGAAATGATTGCACTCATTTAAAAAATCTCCTTTTTTTGGTCGATATTTATTGTTATTTATACAAGATTATCCGATAGTTCTGAGGTAAGAACCAGTAGCAAGATGAGTCTGTACGGTAGTTCCGTTGGCTCCTCTGGTGATTCCTGTTAGGAACGTTCCGGCGATTCCTGTATATTCGATTTCTTCGATTGTGTGGTTGGCGGGATCAGGATCAGACGTATTAGCAACGATGATTGTTCCACTTGTTGGCCAATCAAGATCAGTCAGATCAACACTGGAGTTGATGGGCACCAAAGTATCATTGGTATCTAGTAAATCAAACTGTAACGTTCCACCGATTTCATTAATCGATGGGAATCCTAGTCTGAATCTTGTTCCGTTGGTGAGGATGCTAGATTCTCCTCTTTCAAACTCTAAAATCTCATAAGAAGCAAGAGTTTCGGCAATAGATCCATTGATGTTCAAGGAACCATTGGACACGAAAGCATTTCTTTCATACATACCGAACGACATGCCTAGAGTCGTTCTGAGATATTGAGAATCTAACTCATCATCTAACTGATCAGCAATACCAGTAACAACAGTAATATTTACCTCGCTGTTAATATCACCGATAAAGATCTCAATATCATCTTCCTGTACAATAACAGACGTAACATTGCTATCAATATCTACAACTGCTAGATTATCCTGAGAGGTAGAATCATAGGGGATTCTGATTTCCTGGAATACCTTAAATCCAGCAGAGGGGTTAACCTCACGGGTAATATTTCTTTGACTCCAGGATTCTACACTGAAAGGCTCAAGCATGAGAACTTCAGTGACATCACTGAAGATTGCTCCATCTTCCTCGTATGGAGGTGTTGGTAGATCTTCGAAGTCATTGAAGTTAGTAAAGATATTGAGAACATTAACAACTCCGTATAGTTGTCCACCTTCAGTTGGTTCTCCAATCGTTCTACGAACTTCAAGTGTGGTGTTAATGTTATCACCAGGAACAAGAACCCATTCGGCTTCTCTACGGAGGTTAAAGATAACATCTTCAAGTTCAACACTTCTGACGATGATCTTCTGGATATCTGTTGGATCTTCTGGGTCAACCCCAGCGCCAGGAATAGTTTCTGTGAAGAATACCTCAAATACGAATGCTTGCTGTGGCATTCCGGCATCGCCATAGAATCCTTGACCAGATAACTGGAATGCTCCTGGTTCGAGGTGTCTATTAGGATAATCTCTCTCAATCTGCTTGACAACATTGAGATTCGTTTGATCACAATCATATTGCCAGATCTTCTCCATCCAGAAGACAGTTCCGAGTTCATCACCTTGATATGGAGTTTCTAGTTTTAGTTCTTGTCCAGATTCATCTAGGGGAACTTGTCCACGGAAAGCGGCACCACCGGACCACATGTTAACAATCTTAAAGACAGAATCTGCTGGTGGTCCATCTCCATAGCTTCTGGGTTCTCCGCCATCAAGGAAACCTTGAACGGGGGATTCTGGATCAAAGGCAACAAATAGTTCAGATCCATTAATCTCAGAACCAAGTCTTTCGATTGTAGTTCTGATCGAAATAATAGCAAAATCTTCAGTCTGATACTGCCAGACCTTAACCATGTTAAAGATAGGATCTAGAGTTTCGCCTACGTATGGGGTGTCTAGGAATAGTTCTTGACCAGATTCATCTAGAGGAACTTGTCCACGGAACTCAGCACCACCAGACCATAGAGGAACAGTATTTGTTTTCTCGAATTCTACACTAACAGGAGTAATGTAGGGGGTCTCGATTTCTACTAGAGAAACAACATCATCCTGAACAATCTCGATAAGTTCAGCGCCAAAGATGGTGAATACACCCTCCATGGAGATATCTTCAACGGGATTGATGATTAGATTTACAAAGGATTCGATACCCTTAACATCCGCTACCTCTTCCTCATTTGTTGCTGTCCAGACACGATGGATTGCCCAAGGACTTTGATCGGAGTTGGCAGTAAGAGTGCTAGCACCGGCATCAACATCAAAGACGAAATAACGTAGATTGTTCTGTACAATACTAGCAATAGAGAAGTCTTCTACAGAAATGGTAACATCAATCTCAATAGGTTTGGTGATGAATACTTCATAGAAAGTAGGACCGGGTAGACCAGCAAAAAGTTGTTCTCCAAAACGATCTTCGATGGGGATTTTAAACTCATCTTCTAAGAAGATGCTAATAATAGAATCTAGGAATATATTTGTATCATCGTCCTGGTGAACCTGAGTCCACTGAGCAATATCAACGTTGAATGGAACAACTCTAGTTGCCTCCCAGATAATGATATCCTCAACATCATCAATCTGTGGTAGGAGGGTAATGATTTCTAGTTCAATATTTACAACAGCAACATCAATCTCATTACCGAAAGATGGTTCGATTTGTCGGAACCATTTAACTTCATTTGTTACATCGACACTTGTCTCTGGTACACCACCGACAAAGAATGTAAAGATAGTGTCATCATCTTGATGAACCTGAGTCCACTGAGCAATATCAACGTTGAATGGAACGTTAATATCATTTTGTTTGAGAACATAGATCTTAGGTTCAGTAACTGCTAATGTTAAGGATCCTTGTGGATAGAAGACTTCTGGTTCATTCTCTAGTCCAGATGGTAGTTCGTTAACAAATACACGCTCAAGGAAGACAGGAATGAAAGCACCAGGAACAACAATAACACCACCCTTCTGAGTTTCAATCTCAATACTTTCGATAGAAAGATCAATAGGAATGAGCTCTAGTCTGGAGATTACATCATCTGACTCAATATCTCTTACTGCTAGATTATCATTACTTACAAATTGAACTTGCTTCAGTATAGGAGTAAAGTTCTCGATGATAAATGGCATCGCCACAGAACCAAATAGTTCTTCACCGACCTCTCCTGGAACTGGAGGTGGTACAAGTTGAGTATCAATATCAACATCACGGACGAAGACAAGAGGTGGTTCTAGTTTAGCCAGTGTTCCGGCAAAATGATCTGCCTCAAGCGTAGCACCTACTCCTCTTTCATCGATAAAGAATCTATCATATTCTCTTCTGAAGTAAGAAACTCTTTCGATTCTTTCATATCCATTAGAATCGGTATAACCAATAATCAGATTTCCTTCTTCTGGGAAGTTATTGCTATTGAGTACATATAAAATAGTGTCACCGATCAAGAAGTCAGCAGCGATAATAGCAAACTGATCACTTGTAGAAGCAGTAGCACCTCGCTGAGCAGCGATTACTTCCAGCTGGAACTCAAGATCAATAATCGCTTCTTCGATGATTACTTCATCACCAACAACTTGTTCTGTCTGGATGAACTGAGTGATTAGAGTTTCATTTACATCTAGAGCATTGAATGCCAATACAGTAGGTGGAAGATCAACAATCTCAGTTTCGAGATCGAGGTATGTGAGTTCTGTTTCTAGACGTAGACGAACCGTAGCAACTTCTGGTTCAATGATTGTTGTAATCTGATCACTGGTCTCAGCACTAACAAATATAGTGAGGTTAATAATAGAGAGGAATTCTTCTGTAGAACCAACAGCAATCTCGTTGAGTGTTGTAATCGAGAAAAAAGTATTGGGAATAGATAAATTAAATGTTAAGTTAGAGACACTATCAATCTTTCTGTTTGGATTTCTTAGAACATCATATGGTTTTGCCACCACAACAGTAGGTGGTTCTTCGTATCCATAACCAGGACGGATTAAATCTACACTTACAATACCTTTGTGGAAATATACCGCTGCCTGTGCTCCACCACCAGCAGGAGTTTTTGGAATAAAATATAGTTTAGGAGCAGCAAGATATCCTCTCGCTGTTTCTGATCTCCTAGTAAACTCGGCATTCCATTCAGGTCTATTCCAAATAAGATCAGTTACTCTTCCTTCGGAATCAATAGGAGCATATATGCTTAGACCAGAACCTGATTGTGTTCCGTTATAAGCACTCGTAGTAACACGTACAGCATGATCCTTACCTAGGTACTTACCAGGATCAAAATGAGTTCTCTTAGCGAGTCTACTGATAGTTTTAATCTCTCTGTAATGAGTTTCTCCAGAGATACAGACTTTATCTTTTGGATGTAAGTTAGAGAAAAGTTTAGTTCTTTCGTAGTAAGCATTATCATCTTTAGTTCCATTCAACCAATAAGTAGTGTTTCTTTTTAGTTGAGGGAATCCATTAGCATCCAAAGGTTCTGTACTGGTGACAGAATAACCTAAACCTCTAATATTATATCTACGAGATTCAATACTACTTCCAATCCTGTAATCTCTCTTATATACAAATACTTTATCTTGTAGAACATCCTCTGGCCACGAAAACTTCGATTCTAAACGAATACGAGTTACATTACCATCTTGACTAACATCTTTAACTCTTCCTAGGAGATACTCGTTTGTTCCGGCAGATACTTCAGTGGTTCTGTATGCTAGATTGTGTTGAATAGAGATATCACCATTACCGAGACCATCGTAACCAACAAAACCTATGGATAATGTAATGTCGCCGTCTTGATATCTTTCTCCACGCTGATTCCAGACAACACTTTCGAGAATAACCTCACCATTATCCGTAACACGTAATCTAGCAACTTTAAATCCGTAACCATACTGTCCCGTAGGACCAGCAAGTACATCAACGGTTCCTGTATTTGGTGCGTCCAGTAGGTTGGTGTAGTTAATCTGAGCAAGACCTTCTGGAGCTTCTGGGAAGATAATCAAATCAATAAAAGAGTTTGGTTCACCCTGGAACCCAATATCTTCCTGACGAATAAAAGAAGAATCAACTTGGTGTTGGAATGTTAGGTCAGATCCTACCAAAGATGGGTCGGAAACATCAAATCTATAGGTATTACCAGGAGATAACTGTAGAGTAGGTAATGGAACACCATCGATTAGATATTGACCACCTGCCAAAGTAACCACAAAAGTTTGTGTTGCTACGTTATAGAAAGGAACGTTGGCATATACTTTTTCTTCTGTGTATCCTGTTCCACTAGATAGAAGTGTCCAATCAGCACTGATTTGATAAGTTAATCTATCTTCTACTGGTGCTAGATCTTCTACCCATAGGGAATCACCACTAGCCAGATCTTGCTGAGCAGCAGTTGTATTGTAGAAGAAGAAAAACTCATCAGCATAGGCATCAGTGATCTCTACTGTTACATCTCTTAGATATACATCTGGTTCAAAATCATGTAACGTTAAAACTTGATCGGTAGTTTTACCGTACACATAAATGATTTCGATAGGAGCAACAACAACGGATCCATCCGATTGGACAGCATATGGTAGAGGTTGTCTAAACGTAATCACAGATCCAGTAATATTGTATGCCTTTCCTGGAATCTGTAACACATTGTTTACAAATACAATACCATAATCAGGATCAGGAACTTCAACAGCATTTCCAGTAAGACTATTCTTGATAATAAATGGTCCAATAGGATTGTTTACAATATTATCGGTGGAAATAGTAGCAGTGAAATAGTTTCCAATGCCGAAGATGTAACACTTCTGTCCATTTCTTAATACCCTATCTTCTCTCTCGTCTTCGGCATCATATAATGGATCTTCTACTTCGGGTTTACCAATAAACTTGATTTTATCTGGTGTAGCAGGATCTTCATATCTTAAGATTTCATATGCTTCGCCATAACGTTGCTTGACTCCATCAATAACAACGATTAGAAGTTCATTTTCTTCTGTCTTAGCAATAGATCCATCATCATAGTACAAATCAAAGTCAGATTTAATATTATCAAACTCACCACTAATATCTTGGAACTTTCTTAGATACTGATCACTATTAACAGCATCATTATACTTTAACTGTTTACCGTAGAACTTTTGTTCATCTACATCTTGACCTTCTACTACCCTTTCTCCCAAAGGAGCGGTGTCAAAAACAATCTGACTTCCTAAAACTGTGAATGCTTCTCCTGGTTCTTGTAAAATACCATCGAGGGTAATGAAAAACTCTTGGTCGTTATAAGCAACGATGGTATTATTAGATCCTGCTTGATACATGGTGAAGACAGTAGTTCCAACTCTCTTACCGGTGTTTGGATCTTCGATTCCATCAAAGTTAGGTTCTAGTCTAATATCTTGGAAGTTTGTAGCCGATAGATCAACATCAGAAATGCTGATAGCACCCTTTCCACGCTTAACATTGCTATCAGCAAACTTAGCGATATGTGTAGTAACAACCCTGGAAGTATTGATCGTCTCAATCGCTTTGATTGATAGATTTAGATTACATGTAATAGGAGTTGCTGCCTGAGATGCCTGAGGCATAGGAGCAGAACCCTGAGAGAAAACGTTAACCTCACCAAATAACTCAAAACCTGCTGGGTGAGTAGTTTCTAAGATTAAATCTCTCCAAATGTCAACAGGGGTATCGGATTCTACTACATAAGAATAATCTTGATAGAAATACGAATCTGTGATCTTATTTCTATTTTCTCCAATATAACCTTTTACACTAGCGAAATATCCTTGCTGTGAATAGGACTTAACATCCTCATTGAAATCTGTTTCTAGAACATGCTTAACATTAGCAGTGCTATTATTTCTGGTATCTCTAATAGGTTGACCAACTTCAAATATACCTTCTACATCAGAAACCTTTAGAAGGTTACCGCCCATTCTCCAGCTATCTACATTTGCTTTAGATCCAGAAGAATCTTGAACAATCTGAGATTGTGGTTTGAACAAATCAGCATCTTCTAATACTAAAACAGTTTTAGATCTAAATGTAGGTCTAGTGGAGTAATCGGTGTTGAAACCGGAACCATACAATCCAATCTCTACATTTAGTGGCACGCCAATGTTAGAAGACTCAAGGTAGATAGTAGTATTAGATTCTACTACTTCTGCTTTAGCAGATGTATATCCACGTCCACCTTTATCGACTCTAACAGCAACGATAGATCCATCTATTACGACCAAAGCAAGCTCTACGCCAGTTCCATCTCCTTCAAATACTAGTTTTGGTTTTACGTATCCAGAACCACGTTTAATAACATCGACTTTGGTAATCGTTCCATTTTCAATGACAGGTTCTAGTACAGCTTGAGATGCTTCTCTTGGATAGACACCAAATACGATAGGTAAGTAATCTAAGTCCTTTTTGCTAGATCTGATTGAAACGTCATGAATGGCACCGAAAGCACTTGTAGATGTGGTTGTGTAAGAAATCTCACCACTACCATCGTATTCTACAATAGAATCCAAATCATACACCAGTTTGGTATTTGTGATATGAGTAACCTTCTTTCTTCCTACGAGAGGATCATTAACAATATTAATCTTAGATTCTTCTGTATCTACCCCAGATGCTTTGATGAAATAGTAGAATGTGCTATATCTTAAATCTACTCTTTCTTGATCAAGGGTAGCAATGTCTGGTGTAAATCCAAATCTAATACGAGTATAAGAACCGGCAGTTCCTGGATTAATAGAACCCACTTCTTTACCATCTACAAGAATATTGTAGTTAATACTTGGAGAAATGTCCAAGAAGGTGTTTGCCATGGAGAAGTGACCCGTGTCAAATCTATAAGAATAGTATTTTAATACGTCAAACGATGGATTGACAATGAAGTTAGTTTCGTCATCTTTTGACAACTCCAACTTATAGGAAGCTTCTTCTACATTAGTTAGGGTAACAGTTTTCTTTGGAGTGCTTTCGTCGAAGAAAACAGAACTACCTATAACTTTATTAATCAGATTAATGTTATCATTGTAATCATAGGAAATAGTTAACTTTCCGGTCTCGGCATCATAGTCTGTGGCGATTGGGTTTCCTGCTCCAGCACCGAAAGGTCTATATCCGTTGGAGATTCTGAATGGAATCTCTTCGCCATTTACTACGTTTCCATCATAGTGATTAGTGGAAAACGTACCTTTTCTTGCTCTACCTACAGTAACGTATTTAAATACTAGGTTTACATTTTGAATCTCGACGATCTCTTGTCCTACTTTGAGGAAATCTCCGTTAGATAAGTTAGTGACATTTGATAGATATAGTCTTGTATTAGAAGCAGCAAATCCTACATGATCAACTACAAAGGCAAAGTTTTGTGGTCCGCCAGCAGCAACATTAGTAACAGGAACACCCTCAACAAACGTTAAAACATCTTCTTTTCTATATCCAGATCCTTTATTTGTGATAATAATGCTAGCAACAGGTCCAAAACCAGATCCATTTGGATTACCAATTACAATAGTTGCTCTGGCGTTATTAGGATCTCCTAGTAGTCCTACGCCAGGTCTTGCCTGTGAAGAATCACGGAAAACTAGTTCTACATCATTAAACGTACCTGTGAGGTAAGAGTTGCCTGTATTGATGACATCACCACTACCAATACCAGTGTCAGTGATTACAGACTGATGCTTGGGTGGTACTGTAGTGACATCTTGGTAGATCTTCTTTCTTACATAGTAAGTTGTTTCTGTTCCAGACTCATCTGGAGTGATATCAACGTCAACAATGTCGCCAACAGAAACACCATGATTTGTTGCTGTTTCTAAAATAGCAATGCTGTCGTTTATATCAAAGATTTCTAAACCTACACTCAAATCTTGAACACTTTCGATTCCAGTTCTGGCAGTATCCGACAAGGTGCTGCTGCTGAGATAATATCCCGAGTCATTAGTAAACGTACCCGTCAAAACCCTTACTATGACTGAGTTTTGAGCAATAGTAGATTCTAAAATCTCGGCAGTTGCTTCGATTTCTTGTTCATCTTCATTAATAAAGTTTAATGTCGATCCAACTGTATATGTCGAAGAAGCATCGAGAATGAACTTCTGTATCGTTGAACTAGAGTCTAAAGTTCCGCCTGTAGCAGTGATTAAAGATCCATCGTTGATATTAGGTTGTACATTTCTTACAATGAAGTTATTTCCATTGAAAGTATTAGTTACAACTTCTCCCGTTGCGCCACCAGGACCACCTTGGGTAATGATGTCTCCGGCAAATAAGTATACACTTTGACTAGTTGTGATTTCTAATGCTTTTGTCTGATTCGACTCAATACCAACAACTTCTTTTCCTTTTAGAGTAGATACTTGAGCATTTACTGCCTTATTTTCGATAAGAAGGTTTGATCCTACCTCAAACTCTTCTGTAGAGGAAATGACGTTAGCACCACTGACTCTGCCTTTGCTAACGTCTTTAATAGTAGCCTTCAAACCTACGCCGGATCCAGCGAAACCTAAACGCTTAATATCTTTTGGTAAATCTCTTTGAGAGATGGGAGTATTATAGTTAGAATCTACAGGAAGGGAGTAGAAGTTAGATCCTAGTACATAAGGGAATACGGGATTGTTATCAGCATCAATAGTAAGGAAGTAAGCATAAACACCATTTGGATAATCAGGTGTTACACAAAATCTACCATTGTTAGCGTCTAGTTCTGTTTTTCCACTATTGATAGATGGTTTCCATTCGTAGTCATCAACAAAACTACCAAGAGGATCAAAAATATTAGAAGGACCATTTACTCTGGATGTCTTGATGGTGTATCCCGAGTTCATCCTCACAACAGAACTGGTACGATCTAATGGATTAGAATAACCATAAGGACCATAAATGGGATTACCATCGTAAGCATATCCTAAGATAGGAGAGTGAAGGATGGTAGCAGTCTCTTCATATACAGCATCAATACTGTCTAATAGTCTTCTTCTTAAAATAACTGGATTTGCTACTACTCCATAACCATACCCAACCTTACCTGTTCTGGAAGGGAAAGCATATCCATTGTTGGTATCTAAAACAGATTGTAGAGATCTATATCTATTTTTCGCCCAACGTCTCACTTTTGCTGTAGCAGAAGCACCAGTACCGGAAGCAACAGCAACTACCGAAGTAAACTGAGGATTGTATAGTTTTCCTTCAGTAATCTTGACACATTCTACAATCTCCCCGTTGGAGACAACCGCTTCATATTCGGCAAAACTTCCTCTTCCGGTGAGATCAGTAATGAGAATAGTTGGTGGGGAAGTATAATATCTACCTGGATTATCAACATTAATACTAGTAATCGCTCCGTTTGTTACGACAGCAGATAATATAGCCCCCTCTCCAGCAGTGATTCTAATCGTAGGATCTTCTTCATATAGAGTAGTGTCAAAATCTACTGGATCGATTCTGGAAACAGTTTCTCCTGCCAAAACAGCAGTTGCTTTATTAGGTTGTTCGTTAACAAGAACAGTGGGAGCAACCTTGTAGTTTCTTCCTTTTGATTGGAGGGTAATGGTTTCTATCTTTCCGTATACTACTTCTTCTTCAGATCTATTTGAATAGACAGGAGTACCATCAACGAGGATACCAACATCTTTGTTGCCCGTGCTGTAAACCTCGGTGGTGGTAATAGGGTGCTTTCTGATAAGCTTTAAGATTTCCTGACCATCTAGACTTACAGTAACCTGAGGTGTTAACAAGTCGGAGTTTGATGGGAAAGAGGAAGAACAGATATAAAAATATTGTTCGTCTTCAAAAATAGCACTTACATCAGCAACTACCCCATCCAAATCAATATTGGCATGGATACTATTTGGTTCCGAGTAGTCGGGATTGAGTAACCACCTATTATTATTCAGGGTGTTTTTGATGACAGGGGAAATAGAATCAAAAGTATCTACTAGTTGAATCTGGTCACCTGCCGAAGCATATGGTTTTGGGTTGGATGGTAGGAGGTTATAAACTACACCAGTAATGATGAATCTAACAGTTCCGCCTTCATAAGTGCCAGTTACAACATCTCCGGCGTAAATAGGTGTTCCGACAGCAAAGTTAGTATTTGTTGCTGATCTCTTTGAGATAGTAAACTGATTTACACTCTTAGAGAGATATTCGATTGTAGCAGATCCTATAGTGAGAGTTCCTTGCTGTGGAAAACCTTGGGTGGAATCTACAGTAACCTTGTAACCAGAACCATAACTTGCCAATAAAGGTTCTTTCTTTAGAGATGTCGAAGAAACAATATTAAACTCTCCAACGACAGACTCTGGAGCTAGAATAAGATTTCCGGGCGTAACATTGTCAACAACGGCACTATTCTGACCCTGTGTGATTTTAGCACCAACTAGTTTTGTAAGGTCACCTGATAGTACCTTGACTTTTAAAGTGTAACTAGAAATCCAATCAGAAGTAGACGCTTTTAGTGTAGTATCCTTAGGATTGTATACACTAACCTTCTCTTGTGGATCTCTAGAAATGATTGTTTTGAATAAGAACTGAATAGATCTGTCAGTTCCTTTTGCTCTGTAGAAATCTCCAATATTTTTGATTAGAGTTCTCTTGTCAACATCTCCCTTTAAAAACTTCTCTGGGAAAGAAGCAAGATACTCTCGTTCGAAGTTTCTTACAAAAGCATATAGAAATAGATTGCTGATATTAAGAACATCAGCATTTTGTGTGTGTGCTGTCGCTGATGTGGAGACAAACTTACTTTTGTTGTATAGGTCTCCGAGAGTGTTATTACCACTTACACCTCTCGATACCTCTAAAAACTCAGTATCTGTTCTTTCTTTATAAAATAGAATCTCATTGTCGATTTGAATGTATCCATTAACTTCTGGGAAAGAAGTAGCATCACTAACTACAATGGTAGTATCATTTGCAGCAACAGATACGGCAAGAGTAGTCTTTTCCTTTAAGATTTTGTTACTATAGAAATCAATATTACGATATTCCGTAATATTATGAATAATGTCTAACGGCTGCCCACGAAGCTCCTGCTGTTCATAGTAACTCTCTATGAACGTCTTCATCTGAGCGTAATCTTCAATAATGAATCCAGGTAACTGGCTTTCGATTAATGTAGAGATATTTCTTGTCTTAGCAGCCATTTAAGATTACTCGGGATATGTAGTAAACGTACTATTTGTAATGTCAACATCCAGGTAAACATTACGAAGAGCATTCAAATCTTTATTGAATGGATTAACACGGACTTCAATCTTGTTATCAAAGAAGGATCCTTTGATGATGGTTAAGTTGTCAATAATAACTTCTCCTTTTAAGTAATCGATTCTTCCAATAGAATCTCTCACAGTTACTTTTTCACCACCTTGTCCTAATGTATATAGGATGATTTTGCCATCGTTATCTTCAAAATATACAGTCCTGTTGGGGAATTCACTAACCACAAACCCGGTCGATTGAACGATGGGTTCTCCACAATATTCAGCAAATCTATTTTGATAACAAATCTCATAATATGACTTACTGTTGAGAATAGGATAGAAATCTTTTCTCATTTTCACCGTTGTCTCATTTGAGACGATTGTTCTATCAGCATTGTCAATCACAGAGACATACTTGCTGTACCTAAACTTACCGTTGAACTTTTCGGTGTCTGATTGGGCAGTGTAGTCCTCTACAGCAGCGATTACCTTCTTTTTGATGTCTTCGGGTCTTGCCGTAGTAATAGACTTGTTGTAGGCGATTCTGCTGGTCAGTTCGACGTATAAAATAGAAGGATCGATAAGGTCAGGTGTCACCGAAGCAACCATGTATGGTTTTAACCTCTCGATGATCTGATTTTTGGTGAACGACGACAATACTGCTGTATTCTTTGGTTTGATTACAATCTTGACTTTACCATACTCGGGGTTTACTTCCTCTTCTCCTCCGTAGGTGATAATGTCGGCAACAGAAGGATAGATGTTTCTGATGATAGCAGCGTAGTCATCGGCAGTTACTGCTCTGTCCTGGGTGCCAAAATATTTGGGAGCATTGTACTTAATAGAAGAGATAGTCTCGATTTCCTCTCCTCCATCGGAAGCAACAATCTTACTGACAGTAACACTAGTGGGATAGTTGCTAGATCCATTGGCATCTTCCAAAATACCAGCAAATGTGAACGTTCTTGCTCCATTCGTGGCAGGACCGTTTGTGATGATGTAAGAAATCTCAATGAGGTTTCCATTGTCTAAGGATGATCCTAATACTCCATCACCAAAGAAGATCTCATAACGCTCATCATCAGTCTCTTCTACAAAATAAACAGCAGATTCGGAATCTACATTCAGGATATTGCTGGAATATTCGTAATCAAGAAAGTTGGTTGACTGAGCACTCTCGTATACCCTTACGCGAATCGTATTTGTGTCAACTCTGCTGTTGTCGATAATAAATCTTTGATTCGACGAAGCAGTATTAGCAGTATAGGTGTTGGTGATTAACTTTCCTTCATAAATCGGTACTTCCTCGAAAGAAGCAAATCCGGCAGTTACAGGAACCGTGATGTCATCAGCAACAACATACTGATATAATGTATCGTCAAAAACTGTGGTAAATCCCGTTCCTTTCTTCAATGAGATGGAACCAGGAGAAGATCCAGTAAAGTTAACGCCGAAGTCAACATATGATACTGGTGCTCGCTTCGACTTTGGTTGATATCCAATGGTCTTCGCTAACGAAACTACATTCTCTCTTAATGTAGCAGAATCTAAAAACAGTTCATTCGCCACCATGTTGGTGTTGAATGCTGTGTAATAAGTGTTATAAGCTAATACGTCTAGTAAAACACTAATAGCAGATCCCTCAAAATCATAGTCTGTAAAATCAGACTGTGATCTTAGATATTCTTTTAATGTTGTTTTAATCTCAGCAAAATCTAGATTTGCTAGTTGTACATAAGATGCCATTTTAACTTAGTGCTTCTAGGAATAAGTCGGTTGTTAATCTTTTTTCACTACCGGTAATAACATACTCTAGTTCTACTTCATAACCATTTTCTGCTTGATTTGGGAACACGTCAAGTCTAATGACGGTGATCCTAGGTTCATACCTATCCAGAACTGTCTGAATCTCTGTTTCCACAAGAGAAGCACTAGCAAAATCTAAAGGTTCAAATAATACTTCTTTTAATCGAGTGCCAATATCAGAATTAAATAACCGTTCACTCTTGGTGGTAAGCAAAAGTGAACGGATTGATTGTTTGATCGCATTCTCATCTTTTGCAACCTGTAAATCACCCGTAATAGGATGAGGTTTGAAGGTTAAACTAAAGTCTTTAAAAGTATTGACTTTAATGGGCATTGAGAAATAAGGTTGCTTTCATTTATTTATCTGTCTCAATGCCACCTTTCTACATAATCATCAAATCCACCCTTGCCTCCACATGGTCTGGACATCCTATCTTCTGGTGGAATATTAGTTTTTGTTGATTTTAAATAACGATCAGATGCTCGATCTGTAATCAAAGTCATTCCTGACTTAATAAACTCTTCGCTTTTATCTACTGGGTGGTTTGCCATCTGTTTTACTGTAAAGTGAAAACAGAACTTTTAAAGGGGTTGCTATCCCTTTATGTATATTTAACACATAAAAAAAGGTCCTTAAGGACCTTAGTAATATTAATGCCCTTGTCCACGATAACGCTTACGGGCTTTGTTACGACTTGTAGAAGCGTACTTCGTATGCTGTCCACATCCTTGACGAGTTTTCTTCGGTTTCGACTCGATCAGTTTTCCGTTAGTTGTAAAAGACGGTCGTTTTGCCATAATCTCTCCTTGGTTACTTTAATATTATACAGTGATCCTTTCGGATCGTCAAGAGGTTCTCAGCGCCTTCTTCTCAGAGTGGCACTCTTTTAGTTACGTACAGTGTATGCTTCAATACATACCTTTGCCCACTGGGTTGGTCCTATAATGCCCCTAGGAGTGCCTCCAGCAGTGATCTGAGCATTCGTCCCTGGTGATACCCCTATGAGTTGACCATTGATGTGAACCGTTTGATTGCCATATGGTGTAGTCACAACTAATCGTGGCACAGGAATGGCACAAATCGGTACTAGCAATGGATTCGGTGATGTACCTGATACAGCTGTAGCAACTCTACCAGGCGTTACGAAAATAGCAGCAGTACCGCCAACGAGTACATTTGGTGATGTATGACATGTAGATGGTCCTACAGGTGCTGAAGGATACGTACATCCGGGTGGTTCAACACTCGGTACATCAATAGCATCAACTCCTAGTGCTTTCGGTATCGCTGGTAATGCCATTGAGTTCCTCTAATCTACATAAACGTTCGTCAATACTATCTAGGTACTGACAGATATTCTTGTGCTTCTCTTCCCTCGGTGGTCGATACATGAACTTGAAAGGAAACTCTATCTGTGATAGTTTTGCTTTGATTACTTTTAGTTCATTCCGAAAGGAACTGAGCTCCATCTCTATCTGATTCATTTGTTACTCTCTCAGTTACTTTAAATCCATCGCTATAGATTGTCTCTACTTCAACGTCAGGGCGAAGTCCAGCATAATATTGCTGAGCGACACCTTCCATGCTATCAGCAAAGGAATCGAAGTCGTCAAAATGAACCTCTTGTAAGGTTCCATCGGGTTTTTTATAAGTGACTTTTTGTTCCATTTTTTTCTGGGGGAATTTTTCTATATCAGGGGGACCCTTTTTAATATTTAGAGGTCGCTGGGAAACGTTTGTAGACTAAAATGTGCTAGGAGTCCCGTTCGCTCGGCGCGCCTAAGTAACAACAAAAAGGGGCAAATAACTGCCCCTATGTGTTACTAACTGTTCACCCGTTACCCATAACAACAGCGTATGCACTTGGCGAGGCAATGTGTGAACGATCAC
>Ga0255768_10000332_pt1 | contig 48911 bp, 38 predicted proteins | sample 071ome_33_FD_179983 | JGI IMG/M metagenome (GOLD analysis project Ga0255768, IMG submission 179983) | Coastal salt marsh microbial communities from the Groves Creek Marsh, Skidaway Island, Georgia - 071412AT metaG (version 2) | ecosystem: Environmental > Aquatic > Marine > Intertidal zone >... | reverse complement strand
ACTTGAAAAAGTCGAGAATACGGGTCACCGACTGAGCGGCGTTGGTGGTATGCAGTGTGGACAGCACCAAATGCCCCGTATCCGCCGCACTCATGGCGGCCGAAAAACTGATGGCATCACGCATTTCACCAATCATGATCACATCCGGATCCTGTCGTAAGACGTGTTTGAGACCCGCTCCAAAATTAAGTGAATCCAAGCCAATTTCCCGTTGCTCGATGACCGATTTCTTATCGGTGAACACAAATTCAATCGGATCCTCCAGAGTCACGATATGCTTGCGACTGATATCGTTAATGTGCTGAATCATCGCCGCAAGTGTGGTGGATTTACCGGAACCGGTTGTCCCTGAAACCAAAACAATACCACGGGGCGACATGGCAATTTCCTTCAGCACCGGAATCAATCCCAAATCTTCAAAGCTGGGGATGTCGGTTTTAACATAGCGCATGGACAGCGCAAAGGTCCCACGCTGTTGAAAACAGTTGGTACGAAAACGACCAATACCTTCACAGTAGTAAGAGAAGTCAATTTCGCGCTCAGCCTCCAGCACATCCTTCAGGTGCACAGGGACGATGGCGTCCAGAATTTTCCCCATCCACTCCGCGGTAGGCTTGGGAGCTTCGATATCAACCAGGTTGCCATCGATACGAAAAACAATGGGGCCGCCGACTTTGACGTGTACGTCAGAAGCACCGCCATCAACGGCGGTGCGTAAAATACGATTGAACAGTTCCATATATCTCAAATGTGAGGGGACGTTTCCCCCTCTTTTAAAGCGTCATACGCTGCACGCGTGCCAGGGCTTCCACCTGGGATTGAGCCTCGGCTTCCATTCCGACGAAGAGAATGGAGATAACGAAGCCGCTGTGCTTGTTGCCGCTTGCTCCGACCACGATGCCGTTACAATGAATCGGCGCGTCGGAATCAGGTGACTTGAGATCAATGGTCAATTCTGACCATACAGGAAGTTCTTGACTGGATAAGAACTCAACTCCATTGGTTCGGACACTCACCGCCTCCGGTGGTAGTGTAAATTCAATTTCATTTGAACGAACCGTCATTGGTTCGAATACGCCCGAATTATCCAATTTTGTTGTTTTCATACGTCTGGGATAACTACAATACCACGAAATCTCATTTCGTCAACAAACCCACCAAAGGAAATTTAAATCCTTCAGCACAAGACGTTACCACTCAATCACCGCCGCGCCCCATGTCAATCCGGCGCCAAAAACAACCAACAAGACCAAATCCCCACGCTGAATCCGCCCTTCTTCAACAACTTGATCCAGCGCAATGGCCACAGAAGCAGCAGATGTGTTGCCAAATTTATCCACATTGATAAAAACTTGATCTTCTTTTGCACCCAGGCGATCCCCTACCGCACTGATGATTCTCTGATTGGCTTGATGAGGAATGATACACTTGATCTGACTAATGTCCAGCTGACAGCGTTCAAGGGCTTTTTTGGCAGCTCGATTCATGGCCGTTACCGCGCTCTTGAAAGTTTCCTTACCGTCCATTCTCAGGTAATGAAGCCGTTGATCCACAGATTCGCCTGTTGCCGGACACCGGCTTCCTCCTCCCGGCATGGACAAAAGACCAGCTTTGCCCCCATCAGCTCCCATACAAGCGGTCAATAGGCCGTGTGAGTTTTCACGGTTTTGAAGAATGGCTGCCCCAGCACCGTCACCAAACAGCACGCATGTGTTCCGATCTTTCCAGTCAATAATTGATGAAAGCTTTTCCGCTCCAATCACCAACACTGTGTTGTAGGTGCGGGACATAATGAATTGCTGCGCAATTTCCAGCGCATAAACAAAACCGGAACAAGCCGCCTCCAGATCAAACGCAGCGGCATTCACTGCCCCAATGTTACTTTGCACAAGACAGGCAGTACTCGGAAAGGGCATGTCGGGCGTGATGGTCGCCACAATGATCAGGTCGATGTCCTCTCCCTTGATATCAGCCTTCTCCATGGCCCGCTTGGCGGCTTCAGTCGCCAGATCGGATGTATACTGCTCAGGGGAAGCAATGCGACGCTCCTTGATCCCGGTTCGAGTAGTGATCCAGTCATCACTGGTCTCCACCATTTTTTCGAGATCGGCATTGGTCAGTCGCTTTTCAGGGACATAAGACCCAACTGAAACAATGGAACAAGTGCGCCCCTTAAAACCATGCTCGGCGCGCGGATTGATGAATTCAACGTTTTCAGGCAATGAATCGGTCATGATAAAATAGTCAACGTGTTAGCGGCTAAGGGCTTAATCGAGTGTTGGCAATCGAGATGGCCTCGGTCATTTGTTCGTTGATATGATGCTCGAACGCTCTTGCCGTCATGCGAATGGCATTGTTAAAGGCCTTGGTCCCGGCAGAACCGTGGGCTATGAATACATTTCCATTCAACCCCAACAAAGGAGCCCCGCCGTAGGCATCCGGATCCATGCGGCTCTTGATGGTTTTAAACGCACCTTTGGCCATCAGTGCGCCCATTTTTCGAACGGGAGTCGCGGTCAATTCACGCTTCAACCAGGAAAACATACCATGCGCCAAACTCTCACAGGTCTTCAGCACGATATTCCCGATAAAGCCGTCACACACCACCACATCCACCCGGTTTGAGAACAAATCGTGGCCCTCGACATTCCCAATAAAATTAACATCGAGTTTTTTACAAAGCTTAAAAGCCTCGAGCGTCAGATCATTGCCCTTAACGTCTTCGGTCCCCACGCTCAGCACCCCGACCCGGGGTTCTTTCAATTTAAGCACTTCACGCGCATAAACCTCTCCCATCACCGCGTAGTGCGCAAGGTGAATGGGTTTGGAATCCACGTTGGCACCGGCATCCAGCAAGACAAACTCGTTTTCCGGAGCGGGAATCACCGTCGCAATCCCGGCACGCTCGAGACCGGGGAGCCGCCGAAGCTTGACCGTCGACACAGCCACCACTCCCCCGGTGTTTCCAGGTGAGAGGAACGCGTCGGCCTCGCCGCTTTTTACCAGATCAACACCTTTGGCGATGGAACAGTTCTTCTTCCGTCGCACAGCATCCACCGGTTTATCCTCCATTGTGAGGACTTCTTCGGCGTGATGGACAGATATGCGCTGATCCGCGTTCCCTTTGGCATCCAGTTCCCGTCGGATTTCATCTTCCCGCCCCACCAAAACGGCAGATTCTACGGAGGGAAGCGAATCGAGCGCCAACAGGACGCCGTCGAGAATCACGCCGCAGCCATGGTCTCCTCCCATGACATCGACCGCGATACGCATCGACTGATAAATGGAATAAAATGAATTAAAGTCTCATTGAAAACCCAGGATCAGAGATCAATAGGCTTCAATGTTAACCACTTGACGGCCTTTGTAATGCCCGCAAGCAGGACACACGCGGTGCGGCACGTAGGGAGCGGCGCATTGAGGGCAAACGCTCAATTGCGGCAGGTTTAATACACTGTTGGAGGCCCGGCGTTTACGCTGTGCGCTCCTGGAAGGTTTTCTCTTAGGTACACCCATATTTCAGTCTTTGTCGTTTTCCAATTTCAAATCGTCCAACGCAGCCCAAGGAGAAGACGTCGTAGCCTCCACCTCGTCATCCGACATCTCAGCCGATTCCGCCTGGGAAACCAGTCCCTGGCAATCCTGACCGCATACCGGATGCTGCGGTAAAACGAGCAAAATATCCTCTCTTAATACTGCGGTCAAGTCAACCGTATCATTATTTATGGGTAAACTTTCTTCTCCTTCCAATGCTACGAAGCCATTCCAATCACTGATCGAGGCTTCAAAATCGAACGATTTCAGGCATCGGGCACATTCGCAACGGTATGTCTGCGAGAGTTCTCCCTGCAATAGAAGGTTCTCTTCATGCTTCTCAATCCATAACCGATATTGCAAGGGACCCGCCGGGTGCAGCAACTCATCATGAAGGTCCAATTCCAATTCATCTTCGGGAATCTCACCTTCATAGTTTTTCCCATCGGTTTCCAAATGCTTGATATCTACAACGAAAGCCATGTCTTTCTCCTGGTTTAACGATGTCTCGCCGTTTATTTACTTCGTTCCCGCATGGCATGCAAAACAGGAGCCGGCACAAATCCTGTAATGTCTCCTCCCAAAGAGGCCACTTCCTTGACCATACGCGAGCTAAGAAAGGTGTATTTATCCTTGGGCATCATGAAAATGGTCTCGATGGATGAGTTCAAATGCCGGTTCATCAAGGCCAGCTGAAACTCAAATTCAAAGTCGGAAATAGCCCTCAACCCACGAATAATGGCCTGAGCCCCCTTTTCAACAGCATAATTCACCAACAAACCGTCAAATGTTTCCACTGAGACGTTATCCATCCCCTCCAAAGATTCACTCGCCAACTCAACCCGTTTTTCTTTGGAAAACATCGGTTGCTTGGAATCATTGTTAGCAATGGCCACGATCACCCGGTCGAACAATTTGTCGGCCCTGCGGATCACATCCAGATGACCGTTGGTCAAGGGATCAAAACTCCCCGGGTAGATGCCCAGTTTCATAAGCGCAAAATACTACAAGACCTTCGAAAACACGAAGTTTTTCTATTTCTCACGCGTCTCAAACCGACGCTGATGACCGGATCCCGGCAAAGCCACCACATAAGCACCCCCATTGGATTCCACACTCAAATGAATGGGATGCCCTTCGCAATCTCTTTCCAAATTGGCAATGTGCGCGTCTTGGGTATTGTTCTCAGAATCATTTTTCAAGTTTTTGTGCACCTGATACATGGCCTGAATGGAAGGTGTTGACTTGAGCGCGGCAAACGTGGCGGGACCACATCCCTTGGTCACTCCATTGTTCATGATGGATACCGTCGGCTGCAGGGAACGAATGACAGCAGGATGATTACTTTGGTCCAATCCATGATGTGTCACCTGATACACATCCACCGTTCCCACCTTGTTCTCTGGACAAACCAGTCTATCCTCAACATTCCAAGTTAAATCGCCCGCATCGAAGAACCGAAAAGCCCCAAATTCCAAAACCACAACCACGCTGTTGGCGTTATCAGAAAGATCTTCGAGTTTGCGCGGAATCGAAGCATCACATACGGGTGCCCCCGATGCCAGGGGTTTATCGACAAACGACTGCCCAACACCCACGCAGGTTAATGAGACTCCGGCAGTTCCGAATGTTTGTTTCAAAGGCAGCTGAAGTCCTGGTTCAATGATTCGACGTTCACCAACCTCCATTTCACGGTACGGTTTGATCAACAAAGGATACCGGGCATCGTTACGGTTGCGATCCGGGCTTTGCTCAGGAATCCCCCGATCATAGACCACCTTGATCGGCATGAGCTGAGCCAACTCGGCGGCTCCCCCGAAATGATCCAGATGAAAATGAGTCGTGATCAGGTAATCGATCTGAGTCAAACCCGCCATCCTGGTGGCCACCTCATGGATACGAGGCGCATCACGTGCACCTGGATTACCGGAATCGATCAGGATCGACTCACCAGCGGGCGTTACCACAAGCGTTGCCGCCCCGCCTTCCACATCGACCCAATAAATGTCCAAGTGACCGTTTGCTTTGCCGGCACGCACATCCGGATGGACAGCGATAGAACACAAAAAGGATAAAAACAGGGATAAGGAAAAGTATTTCATGACCGTTTCTTCAATGGTTCGCAACAGCAGATCGCAAACGGAATCCGGGCGCAAGCTTAATGGAAGTCGGCGGCAAAATATGTGCTCCAAATAAAAATCGTAACATTTATGCGATTTTGACTTGTCAAAGAGTGGGTCACTGCGTTGAATACGTGCCCTTGCCGTCAAAGGCAAAAGTGGCTGAATAGCTCAGTTGGTAGAGCAGCGGACTGAAAATCCGCGTGTCCCCAGTTCAAGTCTGGGTTCAGCCACCATTTTTTTGTACTTTTCCGGTCTCGGCCCGGTCATTTCCGCAATGACCAGAGAAAGAAAAGCACTGCTGCGAACAAAAGCACATCTTTGACTGTTGGTTTCACAAACAGTTTGAACTCTGTTTTCCTCCGTTCCCTGGTTTCAACATCGTAAAATCCACCAGCAACACAAATGATCAAGTAAAAGGCAAATGACGTGCTGAACAAGCCGAACAGTTCCCCGAAGAAATCAGGTCTGACCAAAGCAATGAACGGCAAAGCAAGAGAACCATAAAACAATCGAATGAAGAATCCTCGAAAAAAAGTGACCGTGGGATTGCTCGGCTCCAAAGGAATGCTGTTTTCACTTTTGTCCATGTTACACACTTAACCATTCTCGAAACATCGAAAAAACAGGCGTTGCCTCCAAGCTACCAAACCGCCCCCCCATTCACAATTCCATTTTCGAATTGGCTTTACCCAGACCGTAAAGTGCTTCCCATTTCTCACGCTCCATCTCCGCTTTGATCAAATCAATGCCAATATTCATACAGGACTCCAATGAGATACCCATATCATCTTCAATTCGTTACACACGACAAAAATCAAATAATCTGCGTCAATCTGCGAACATCTGCGGTTAACCAAAACAAAACCAATCGAAGCCCAAAAAGCACTCATCTCCCACACGATTTACCTTGGCGAATGGTGAACATGAATTAAAGTGACGCCATTCCACTAGGTCAGCCATTTCAGTAAACTTGAATTGGGCCGAACACGCGTAAAGGAATTTTAATAATATGATCAAATCACATCATTACAAAGCACTGGCTGTAGCCATCGCCGGCATGTGCGGCGCATGGCACTTGAGCGCCGAAGTCAGCGTTCCCTCCATCATCGGCAACAACATGGTGTTGCAACGCGAGCAGGACAACCCGCTCTGGGGGTGGGCGGACCCGAATGAAGTCGTCACCGTCAGCATCCATGACCAAAAGGTCCAAACACGAGCTGCTGAAGACGGTGGCTGGAAAGCTACCCTGGCACCACTCCCTGTGGGTGGCCCCTATGACTTGACCATTAGCGGCAAGAACACCCTTCGCTTCGAAAACGTGTTGGTGGGTGAAGTCTGGATCTGCTCCGGACAATCCAACATGCAGTGGTCAGTCAACGCAGCAAATGATCCCGACCTGGAACGACTCAGCGCCAACTACCCACAAATACGCCTGATCACCGTCCCACGCGTCGGCACACAGGAACCACAATACGATTTCGAAGGGCAATGGGAAGAATGCTCGGGCGATACTGTGGGCCGTTTCTCTGCGGTCGGTTACTTTTTCGGTCGCCAGTTGCACCAGACACTCAACGTGCCGATCGGACTCATCAACAATGCCTGGGGTGGCTCCGCCGCCGAAGCATGGGTGCGACGCGACCTTCTGGAAGCGGATTCACGATACGCTCCACTCCTCGAACGATGGGCCAAAACCGAAGCCGACGAAAAACTCACCGGTCAGATCGCTGCTTATGAGAAAGCGCTCGCCGAATGGAAAACAGCGGCCGCCAACGCACGCGCTCTGGGTGAAAATCCCCCTCGCCGCCCCAATCGTCCCAACAACCAGCTCACCGGCAACCACCGACCCTCCAATATTTATAACGGTGTTCTGAACCCTACCATCGGTTATGGCATCAAGGGAGCGATCTGGTATCAGGGCGAAAGCAATGCAGGACGAGCCTACCAATATCGCCACCTGTTTCCGCTCATGATCCAGAACTGGCGTGACGTCTGGAAGCAGGGAGATTTTCCCTTTTACTATGTCCAATTGGCTGATTTCAAACTCGAAAAGGATCAGCCCGCCGACAGCGACTGGGCCGAATTACGCGAAGCCCAGACCATGACCATGAGCAAGCTCCCCAACACAGGTGAAGCCGTGATCATTGATTTGGGAGAAGCCCAGGACATTCATCCCAAAAACAAGGAAGACGTCGGCAAGCGACTGGCTCGATGGGCCTTGGCCAAGGATTATGGTTATGACATTGTTTACCGTAGTCCGATCTACCAATCCATGGACCGCCAGGGCAGCAAAATCATCGTCACATTTGATCATGTGGGTGGTGGATTGGATCTGTTTGATGTGCGGCAACCGATCGGTTTCACCATCGCGGGAGCCGATCAGCATTTTGTGCATGCCGAAGCAAAGATCATCAACGAGCGTCAGGTGGAAGTATGGAGCGAATCCGTCTCAGATCCGGTCGCCGTTCGCTACGCATGGGCTGACAACCCCGTTTGCAATGTTCAAAACAAGGAAGGACTACCTATGACACCCTTCCGAACAGATGATTGGCCCGGAGTCACAATCAACAATCACTGATTTTAGCATCGAAACACACGAAAAAGGCGCATCTTCGGATGCGCCTTTTTCGTGTGTTTCAAGAATTCATCCGCAAATAGAACCCATAACCCAATCACTTTGTGTCTTTGCGCCTTTGTGTGAGAAAAAAATAACTCCGGATTCAACCTGCTTTCTTTGAGCGATGTTTACCATGCGCGGCCATCATGAAATCGAGGTAATACGCCAACTGCCCTTTAAGATTTTTCCGATGCACGATGGCATCGATCAACCCGCGATCTCTTAGAAACTCCGCCGTTTGGAAGCCATCAGGCAGATCCGCCTTGGTCGTGTCCTTGATCACACGGGGTCCGGCAAAACCAATGCGGGCACCTGGCTCGGCAATAATCAGATCCCCGACACTCGCAAAACTCGCCATGACACCCGCCATAGTGGGATCCGTCAGGACACTGATGAAGGGCAGATTTTGCTTTCCATGGTACGCCAGCGCGCCACAGGTTTTGGCCATCTGCATCAAACTGAACATCCCCTCATACATTCGAGCACCGCCACTGGTGGAACAGATAATCACCGGCAAACCCAGTTCAGTCCCTTTCTCGATCACCCGGGTCAATTTCTCCCCGACAACAGATCCCATGGAACCGCCGTTGAAACTGAAATCCATGACACCCAGGGCTATCTTATGCTGCTCCATCTGCCCGAGTCCGGTGATCACGGCATCCTTCATGCCGGTCTTTTGCTGATTGGCCGCCAATTTGCTGAGATACCCGGGAAACTCCAGCACATCGACACTGGACATTTCGGCATCCATTTGCTCAAAGGAATCCTCATCCACCAGCAAATGCACCCGATCCCAGGCGGACAACATGTAATGATGATCGCAATGGCGACAAACATTCAGGTTGGCCTCCAATTCCTTGCGGAAAACGGTTTCGCTGCACTTGGGACATTTGGTGAACGTACCCTCGGCAATCATACGCTTTCTGGGTCCGCCGGATACCGGCTTGGGCTTTTTCAGCATCGACTGATCCGGGACGGAAGATGGCGGGGTCACCATCGGTTCCTTGCTTTCCACTCCGGGAATGCGTCTGGTAAAAAACTTTGTCTCGTGCTTATCGTTCTTTTCGGGACGTTCGCTCATGTTTTTTATATGAAATTTAAAGGATTCATGACGGGTTCCAACCTTCCTCAGGCTGAAACACCCAGCCCTCTGGCCAGGGTGCGGACCGAGACGACTCGTGCGCCTGCTTTCATCAGGACCTCCGCGCATGCATTGGTGGTGGCACCGGTCGTCAACACATCATCAATCAAGAGAACACACTTCGACTCCACTGCCTCATCCGCCACAACGCTAAAGGCATTGGCAACGTTTTCCGCACGTTCCCTGCGATTCAGCATAGTTTGCGAGGGCGTTGGTGCAATCCTTTTCAGCACTTTCCCGCAAAAGGGCAAATCCAGCCGATCGGCCATTTTTTGCGCCAAAAGTGAGGATTGATTGTAGCCTCGTTCCCGTTCACGTACGAAATGCAAGGGCACCGGCACCACACAATCCCACTCGGATCGCATGGGGTCATTGGACAACAAAGCCAGAAACAAACGTTCAAACAAAGGTTCCAGCCACAAAGCCCCCTGATACTTGAATCGGTGCAACAAATCCATCATCAACGTGTTGGCAATCACGGCAGAGCTGGCGGATTCAAAATAAAACCGCACGGTATGACAGTTCGGACACTCAAAACCGTAAGAAATCTCCCCCTCAAATGGCAACCCACAACGTTGACAACAGGGAGCCTGAATACGGCGCAGGGACCTGACACATCTCTCGCAGACGTAACCATCTTCAGCTGAAGCTGTCGCATCCAGACACACCTGGCACACATGGGGAAAAACCAGTCGAAGCGGTGCTTCGAGCCACCCCTTGCAGGTGGAAGCTAAGTTTTTGAAATGGAGAATCCTACTCACCAAAGCCTTTCTTGCCCGTCCTCTTAATAAAAAACCTTGATCCAGCCAAGGTCTAAAACTAACACTTTGCGACATGCAGAAACATCATTTGAATCTGGCCAGGGTCTGGCACATAGTCTCCAAGTGACATGTTGAAGTTTTTTGGAAACAAAGGGGGATCGGATGATTCACCGATCGGTCCGGGTCCGTTTGGTCCCTACCAGCTGCAGGAATTGATCAATACCGGCGGCATGGCAGACCTGTGGCTGGCCACCAACCCGGAAGGGCAAACGGTGGCCGTACGCCTGTTGCTTTCAAAACTCAAGGGCGATGGCGTGGCACGCAAACGGTTCATCGCCGGATGCGAGATTCTGGCAGCCGTGCATGAACACGAGTATCTCATCCACTACGTCGAACACGGCAAACTCCAGGGCCAACACTTCCTCGTCATGGAATACGTGGAGGGACTCAACCTCAAGGAAGCCATGGCCGACGAAACCATGGACCTCAGCGATTTGATCGGTAATATCCTGATCGACAGCGCCGAAGCCCTGGAACACGTGCATGACTGCGGCTACATGCATCTGGATTTCAAACCCGAAAACATCCTTGTCTCCCGCAACGGCAACGTGCGCCTGCTGGATTTCGACCTCTCCCAGCCACGACCGGAAACACCGGTCAAACTCCAAAAAAATCCAGGTACCCCGGCCTACATGGCCCCGGAACAGTTGCAGCGCGAGCCCGTCGATCATCGGGTGGACATTTTTGCTTATGGAGTCATGGCGTATGAAGTCCTGACCGGACAAAAACCCTTCCAGGGAACCACGCCTGACGAAATCCTTCGCAGACAAGTCCAACGAGGTGCCGAATTCAAAGCACCAAGAGACCTGAATCCGCACATCCCGGTGGCCTTGGAAAAAAGCATTCTGAAAGCCATTGAAGCCGATCCCAACAAGCGACACGGTCACATCAGTGTGCTATTGCATGAATTAAAGACCGCGCTCTACGTCTGAAGGGCGCAGTTCATTTTTTAGGCAATGGAGGGGAGATCCCGCATGCGGGACTCGACCCCAAACTTTCCCCTTGAAAACGTCTCTGAGCAAAAGGAATGGAACGCGGGGAGACTATTGTTCATCGAATGACTGTGGTGTTTCCATTGTAGCTTGAAAAGGGTTCCAATGCTCTGAGGTTTGAAGTGGGTGTAAGATGGAGCTTACCCCTCCGATAATGGGGGTCTATTTTTTAGCCTGCGCCCACGTCGGAATTGTGGGGTATTTTTGCCTTTAGTCCGAACCGGGAATCACCTATCTTCCGGGTTCAATTCCAGAACAAACGATTCAAAACATGAAAACAAGCACAGCCCTGGTAACCTTGTTGGGTCTCGTCCTATTGACCCAATCATCACACGCCGCCAACTGGCCGCAATGGAGAGGACCGCACTTCAACGGTTCCACAGAAGAAAGCAACCTGCCTGTTCAATGGTCCAAAACGGATAATCTGGCCTGGACGAAAGAACTTCCCGGCAGCAGCGCCGCCACACCGATCATTTGGAACGACAAGGTGCTGATATCCACCACGGATGATGCCAATGAAACACTGCTTGCCATGTGTCTCGATCGCAAAACAGGCGACACAATTTGGTCAAACAAAGTGGCCGTCGGCCTCAAACGAGACAGCCGCAGCAACTATGCTTCCCCCTCTCCCGTTACGAACGGAGAACAAGCCATCTTCTTTTACGGCAACGGAGAGCTCGTTGTTTTCGATATGGATGGCAAAAAACTCTGGGGCACGAACATCCAAAAACGTTGGGGAGACTTCTGCTTTCAATGGACCTTCAGCAGCACTCCCCTGCTTTACGACAACACGCTTTACGTACAAGTTTTGCAAAGGGATGTCCCCGTACACGGCAAAGGATTCAAGGACCAACCCAACGAATCCTATATCGCCGCCTTTAATCCAGCGAACGGTGATTTGAAATGGAAAATCACGCGTCCCAGCGAAGCGAAGGCTGAATCGCTGGAATCCTTTACCACCCCCATGCCTTACACCCATGACGGCCGCACCGAAATCCTCATCTTGGGTGGGGACGACATCACGGGTCACGATCCGGCCACTGGCAAGGAGCTATGGCGCTGGGGCACCTGGAATCCCACCCGCATCGGACACTGGCGTCTGGTCCCGTCGCCCATTGCCGGTGACGGTATCGCACTGGCCTGCGCACCCAAGAGAGATCCCATCTACGCGGTGAAACTGGGCGGAAACGGCACCTTGACCGATGACGCCCTGGCCTGGGTCAGCAAAGATGACCGTAATCTAAGTTCGGACGTCCCCACACCAGCTTACGCACATGGCGACTTCTTTATCCTGAGTGATGTGCGTGGCGCCCTCTCACGCGTCGAGCCCAAAACCGGCAAGGTCAAATGGACCACCGAACTGCCGGGCCGCAGCAAGTATGAAGCCTCCCCTACCGTGGCGGACGGCAAGGTTTACATCATGAATTTTGCCGCCGACGTGGTGGTGCTGGATGCCGAAACGGGAGAGATCAAATCCAACATTCCCATGGGAGAACGAGGCGACGACATGACGCGCTCCGCCATCGCCGCAGCTCAGGGAAATCTGTTCATTCGCACCAACGACAAACTTTACTGTGTCGGCAAGTAACCCACTTTAAAACATCATGAAAAAACGAAACAAAATACTCAGCTTGTTAGCCCTCGTTTCCCTGATGGGCATCTCGGGACACATTCAGGCGGCGGAATCATCTGACAAAAAGAAGGACCAGGCGCCCGCCATCGTCACCCCCGGCGACAACGGAGCAGCTCCTTCGGATGCCATCGTTCTTTTCGACGGATCCAATCTGGACGAATGGAAGAGCGGAGATGCAGCCGCCAAATGGACGCTCCTCAAATCGGAATCCGCCATGGAAGTGAAGAAGGGAACCGGATCGCTTCAAACGAAAAAAACATTCGGTGACGTTCAACTGCACATCGAATGGGCAACTCCAAGTGAAGTCAAAGGTTCAGGCCAGGGACGCGGTAACAGCGGTGTTTATCTGCAGGGCCGTTACGAGATTCAGGTATTGGATTCTTTCAACAACGAAACCTACTTCAACGGTCAGGCCGGCGCGTTCTACAACAACGCCGCGCCGCTAGTCAACGCGTCACGTCCTCCCGGCAAATGGCAAACCTACGACATCATCTTCGTGGCGCCCAAACCGCAGGAAGACGGTTCCGTCAAACCCGGTTCGTTCACTGTTCTCCACAACGGGATCCTGATCCAACACCAAACTCCGATCACCGGAAAAGCCTCGACGGCGGCAGCTTACTCGGGAGCAACCCCCAAAGGTCCGCTGCTATTGCAGGACCATGGGAACCCGGTTCGATATCGCAACATCTGGATCCGTGAACTGAATTAAACGCCCCAGAGCGACGGTTCTAGACCAGTTGACAAAAATGGATGCTTAAAAGTATTCGAATGACTAACAATAACTCACGCCCGCTACGCTAGAGGCGCAGAGGCGCAGATTTTTTTGCGAAATTACTTTTGGCAATCAGTATATATTAAAAATTCACCATCGGCTTCGGACAAGATCATTCCTGATCATCCGAAGCCGTTTCTTTTTTCTGAAACTGATGAATCTCTAAAAGAGCCATCGTGGCCCAGGCCGAAGTGGATATCCACTGGGCATGACTTTCCTCTCCTGAAGGCCGGGTGGTCTCCCGCCAGCTCCCATCCTGCAACTGCTCAGCGATCAGAAAAGACAAACCCCGGTTCATGATCATGGCGATGCGTTCGTCCCTGGCATGTGGCAACATAGCGAGCAAGGCCAGGGCAGTATCGAACACCTCCGGAGGACGGTGCGGGTATGGGCCCCAACCGCCAAGAGTGGTCTGAGCACGCATCAAATACTCCAATCCCAACACGGCATCCCCTCCTGCCTGCACTCCACTTGCTCTGATGAACAACAGTTTGGCGGCTGTTTGCGAGACGCTTTCCAGAGGCATGTTGCGTAGAAAACCAGCAGCCTTGTTAACGGCTTTTTCAGATTCCTCAAATGAAACATGGTTTAGATAAGTCCATGCCTTTAATGTGGCCAGGGCATTTCCGGGAGCGGCAGGTGAACCCAGCGAATCCTGTTTTTCGATCACCCAGTTTCCCTCGGGCGTTTGATAACCCACGAGTTTCCGCGCTACCGAGCGGTTCCACTTTTCCTCCCCGAGCACACCAGCACTCACAGCTTTGACCAAGGCTGATGCGAACTGAACATCAGCCAATTGTTGATCACTGACATTGGGATCACCCTGCTGCTTGTCCCATTTCTCAGGACTCGAAAGCCAATCCAGGGTGCTTGAAATGGAGTCCCCGGCAATATCCCAACCATACTGCCTGGCGGCAAACAATGTCTGCGGAGCGTCACTGTTGTTGTGACACGAAAAACAACCATTTTCCCTGGGCCAGGAAGCAACCTGTTCTTCAAGAAAATCCAACGCCAATCGAGTGGAAGCCTCCAGATGCTTGCTTGGAAATGGCCCCTTCAAACTAGCGGCTTGCCCACCGTTTAAAAACACAACCAATAACCCAATCCAAAAAATGGAACCAAGTGTCATCTTTGAGCGCATGCCGCCCAATTTAGCTGCCATGGCAGCTATGAGAAAGAATAATCAGATCTTCAGATTTAGAGATCCATGAGCACAAATCCAGTCGTGGAAAACTTACCGCCCTTGTGGTAGGCTCAAACTCATGCAGTCTTTGAGCTCCATCAAAAACCAAACAATCCAAGGATTGATCACGGCCTTATGGTGCTTGGCAATCTATGCTGTTGCCTCCAATACCGAAGCCGATGAGGGATCTCCATTGGCCGGCCTGGAGAAATACAAAAACTTGACCAAAATCCAAATCAGAGGCCGCGTGGTATGCCTCCATGAAGCGATGAACAAGGAGTTCGGCATGAATATACCAACCGGTCATGAGCATGTTTATGGGATCAAGACAGAAGACGGTAAATTTTATCTCACTTTGAAAAACAATCTGTCCGCAGCCGTGTTCGATGACGAACGCGTGCGCGACCGGGAACTCATCCTGTCAGCGTGGTTGTTCCCCAAATCTAACATCATCGACATCGTCTCCATGAAATCCTTCAAAGACGGAGTCATCCACGACCTCTACTACTACTGCGTCATCTGCGCCATCCGCACCGCTGTCCCGGGTCCCTGCATGTGTTGCCAGGATGATGTAGAGTTTGTTGAAAAGCCGATGGATTGATGGGGTGCTTTCGGAATCTTCATTCCAAAAGCACCCATGATCATCCCCTAGAAGTACCACCTCCTATTGCCTGAATCTTGTCGAACCAGACAAATGGAAGTGTGTAAGATCTGACAAAGTTGGCAATCATTCCATAGTAGCAAAACTGTTACATCAGGCTTCAAGGAAAGAGGTTCCAGCGAAAATTGCATCACCCATCAACAACGGAACCTGCATCCGATGGAAACCAAATAACGAACTGAGTCCAGTCGTCTTTCGAGGATTCCAGCAACATATCTCCTCCGTGAAGTCGGGTCAGGTCGCGCGCAATGTTGAGACCAAGTCCGTGCCCACTAACGTTTTCGTTTGCATTGCCCCGGTGAAACCGTTCGAAAATATGGCTCTGGCTTTGTTCTGGAATGGCGTTTCCCGTATTGCCTACCTTAATGACCATACGGGGATCCTCTATGGACAAAGACAAAGTCATTTGACCATTTTCTCGATTGTACTTTGCCGCGTTTTCCAGTAAATTTCGCAGGATCATTGTGACATACCTTTTTTCCCCCTGAATCGTGGCTTTTGCTGGAAGGTCCGCTTTAATTTCAATATTCAAAGGATTTGCTTGAACTTCAAAGTCATCCAATTCACCTTCCAGAATTTCCGTTAAATCCAGTCGCGAACAATTCAGATGAAAACGACCCGCATCCATTTGGGAAAGTAAAAGCAAATCCTCTATCACTCGTCCAAGACGAAACGTTTGCATGATGGATTGCTCCAAATCTATTGCCATGCCTGCGGGAAGGTTTTTTCGTGAAAGCATATCCTCAAGTCCAGCCCTCAGCACGGCCACGGGAGTCTTCAACTGATGCGAGGCATTGGCTGAAAATCGCCTGGAACGCTGGAGTTCAACATGACTTTGTTCCAGCGCATCTTCGGCAAGCTCACGACCTACCCGGTTCGATTCCGAATCAGCCTCCAATTGTTCGACAGGCCGAGAAAGCCTTCCAGCCATAAAGTGACTGGTCACAAATCCAATGAATATCAATCCCAATCCAATGGAAATGATTTGGCGACGCACCTGACCTAAACGCTGCTCAAAAACTGTCAAAGGAAACAGGCAAACTTCATGAGCAGGAGGATAAGATGAGTTTGGATTTAGGATTTTGAAAAACAATCGAACATTTCCCTGCTCAAGCGGCACGGTCATGTTGCCTTCAACCGATTCACCTGATGAAATCATTTACTCAAGGGCTCCGTGAATCAGGTTCTTGTCCGAATCCTTTTCCAATTGTTCGAGATACAACCGGTTTTCACCAAAGATTCCAATGAACCGGGAGACATCTTTGGAAGTTGTGTCGGAAGGAGTGAGGAATGAATTGAAGCCAACCACCAATGCCGCCATGATTTCACCGGTTGCCAATGAGATAATGGGCGTCGCCATGACTTCCACCGCCTCTACCGAACCGGAGTCGGAGGAAACAAAAACGTATCCCAGTTCGGGTTCTTCAGAAATTTCAGGCACTTCAAGTTGTGACTCCAATTGCGGGTTGAGATTGCCTTCGATGGTGATTTCCTCGGGAGAGATGATCTTTCCATCGTGATCCAGAAAACGATAAAAAACGGGTTTCATGGAATAAGGATGATCCTCTGGATCTAAAACCATGCCGCGCATGATTTGATTCATTTCATCCCTGGCGCTGGGATAAAGAAGATCAAGGGCATCATCCTCAAAAGAAGCTTGTATGCGCGGACGATGAACCAATTTCTGGCATGGCAAGGTAAGGTGCGCGTGGCGTGCGGTTCGAACTTTTTGCCAGGCATCAAACTCAGCAAGGAAGACGCGATGCTGGTCCAGAATGACTTCGCGATAATTTTTCTGTTCCGCCACATAAAGAGCCAGACCGGCAAACAGAACAACCACCAACATCAAAGCGGCAAGGATCTTCAGTCGAAACCGAAAAGTCTGCAATGAAGCCGGCATGATACTAGAGTTTCAAGGAAAGTTTAGATTCAGCGTGGATGTTTCTTCCAATTCCACAGGGATCTCGATCGTCTTTTTCGAGTTCAACCAGGCTTTCAGTTTCCATTTCCCGGCCGGTAGTCCTTCCAACCTGAATTTCCCCTGCGTGTCCGATGTGATAAAGTAAGGGGTATCAACCACCAGAATCAGGGCCCGCATGTGTTCATGGATATCACATCGCAAAGTGACCAAACCTGGTTTGTCAAACACCTTGGACGGAATGGGGCGTTCGTCGGGAAGATACCTGCCCAGATCAAATCGTTTGGTTTTTGAAAACGAAAACACATTGTGAAAACTATCATCCAGATTTGGAAATTCCACCTTGGTTCCCACTTGCACAGCCAACAGACCTGGATCGAAGACAAGGTCCTTCTGCAGCATTTGAGCAACCTGAACAGGTTTCCGGGTCTTTGAAAATTCACCCTCCAGATAAACAATGGCGACCGGGGGATCGGGCGCCAGAATCTTTCCTTTGGTGACGATCTGGTAGCGTTGCACCATCACAGGCGGCACTTTACCTTCAGGCAACGGAACCCGACCTTCAATCACAGCCTGAGCACTCACTTGATTCAAAGTGATAAGAAAAAATACACCCACGCCCCATGCGTAACCCCCACATGAGCTCATGATGTTCTTCAATGATATCAAGCAATTCATATCTAAAAAAATCAACTGGATTGAATGGCGTAACCAACACCCCGAACGGTTTGTATAAGAGGTGAGTCAAAGTTCTCATCAAGCTTTTTACGAAGTCTGGTGATAAATATCTCAACCCTACGAGTGTCATAATCATGTTCGCAATGCCAAACAAGCTTGCACAATTCAGTTCTTGAAAACACCCGCCCCGGTTCCTCCATCAAAACCTGCAAAAGTTCAAATTCCCTGGGCGACAAACTGATCTTCTTACCGGCGCGTGTCACATTTCTCCCATGGATTTCAACTTGGAGGTCTTTGACGGACAGTAAATCTCTGGCTGTCGGAGTCGCCCCCCGCCGACCGAGCGCTTCCACTCGAGCAACAAGTTCGTCCATCGAGAAGGGTTTGGTCAAATAATCATCTGCGCCGGAATTCAGTCCCAACACCCGGTTTTCAACTTCGCCGGAAGCGGTCAGCATCATTACCCTGACCAATTTCCCCTTTTGCCTGAGTTGATTCAAAATGGAAATTCCATCCAGACCTGGCAAATTAAGATCCAGAATGATGAGATCAAACATTTCACGGCAAGCCAGCTCGGCCCCTTCGACACCTTCGTTCACACATTCCGTTTCGTGACCATGTTTGGACAATGTTTTGGCCACAATGCGCGCAAGATGCTTTTCATCCTCAACTATCAATATACGCATGATCTAAATCCTCCATCGCCTCTACCTGAAAGTTTGGCACCGTTTTTTTGTGTGCAGTCAGAACTTGGCTCGCCATAAGCAGCAAGGTCCATGTTGAGCCTCCTGACCGAAGGCCAAGCTAGCCCGATTATTCGTATTATCAATGCAAATCATTCCGGATCATCGCGCCTGCATGAAACTCCAAACGTTACTTGTAGCAGCATCAAAACCAAACGCTCAATTGTGCCGCAATCAATTGAGTGGATGATTTCGGGCCGCGCTCGAAGTACTGAAAGCTGTATTGAAGTTTCAAAAGACTGTGGGCGGAAATACGATACCCCACCGCCACATCACTTCGCCACGCATTGGAAACCCACGGAACATGTCGTCCTGAAAATTCGTCATAAATGCTCTCGGATATGAACTGATTCCATCGAATCGCCCCATAAAACCGAGGTGTAAAACGATATTTTGTTTCCACATAGTAAGCATACGCATCGGCCGCACCAACCAAAGGATCCGTATATCTGGAATGGTAAACTTCCCCCCAGACTTGGAGATGATGCCAGGCAAACCCAATATCCGCGCCCAATAAGGTTTGCTGAAAATCACGGGCATCCGATCCGGCCGGCAACACCCTTTGGTCCACATTCATGAGGTACACTCCTTTACTGGCATTCATACCCAAATTCCACATCGGGTTCGGTATCCAACCAATCCTGCCAGCCACGGTGGGATGATCAAATTGAACTTCGCTCAATTCCCAATCGACCGGCCTCGATATCATCGGGGCATGCTTGAATTCAAACGCATAGGTCCAATCCTGAATCTGACCGGACGCCATGGCTCCTGTCGAATAAACGGGGCCCCAAATGACGGGACTGTATGTATAAGGTTGGTTTCTCGATTGCGTGACCATTCTGCTGAAGTAAAAATCCTCCAGTTCACCGAAAATCACGGGTCGATGTTCATAAGGAAACGGGGCGGTGATAAAAGGATTGTCCTTGGGGTGTTGCCTGGGCACCCAATTTCCGATGGGAGTGCCAAATTTCCCGACTTGAAGATTTAACCGGCCGTCATCCCAAGGGGTGTATCGAAGTGCATAAGCATCGGCCCGCCATTCCATGGGATTGTCCCCTTGATGAAACCCACGGTCATATCGAAACTGAGCGAACCCATATATTTGGGATCCAATCTGACTATCCACGAAAGTCGTAAACCTGGGAAAAAACAATGCATTGGATTCGGCGCTGACAAACCCGGCAGGAGGTTCTTCAAAGGCATACCCTTCCATACTCGCAACATGGCTCAGCCTCAGCCTGAACTGATCATCAAACGCGCTGAACGTAAGCTTGTCCTGAAGACGATCGAGCAGGTCATCGGCCCGCACCACAACTCCATCAACTGCAAAAGCCCAAAGAATACAAGCAAACAGGAAGCCCACTTTTTGGACATCATTGATCCGCAATTGATATGAATCTGCCATCCGTTGTTTATGCTCTTAAAGTAAGAAACAACCTTAATGACACATCATTCCTACTGTCAAAAATCAAAGCCACTGGCGTATCCAATTTTTCATGGACATCCACATTTCATCTGCGCACCCATGCGCCACCCCTTTGACCAGATCAGACCGGAAGGCCTCCTTTTTGCCGTATAGCTCGTATACTTTCGTTAATTCCTTTTCGACCGTTCTGATACCGGGAATTGGAGACAACTCATCCTCCATGCCGTTCATGCATAAAAGGGGACGAGGCGCTGCAAGGGCGAGGATGGATTCCAGATCACAGTATTCCATCAAACCGGGCACAAAAAAATACATCCCATGCAAATGCAACCCTTTGGCCTCAACCAAATCCCGATACCGCACCATGCAGGCGATTGGCACCCCCACCGCCAGTTCGTCTTCAAAGGCCATCAACCATTGGGTCCGCGTGGCACCCATGCTCATCCCTGCTGCTGCGATGCGTTTGGCGTCGACTTCGGAACGCTGTTGCAGGTAACGAAAAGCTGTTCGGTCATCCCAAAGAATGCGCCCCCAAAGGGTGCTCCCCTGCCATAGAAAATATTTGAATAAACTGTGCTCCCCTTCATGCTCGAAGTCCTCACACGTCTCCACCCCGGCACCATGACGCTCCCCAAAGCCCAAGGCATCCACACAAAGCACGGACATGCCCATTTCAAGAAAACATTGAACCGGCGATTCGGGCGTGTGGCGATTCTCAAACAGTTCATCCTTACCCACCTCATACTCACCTCCATGCCAGTGGCACCACAACACAGCCGGACCGGGTTCGGTGACATTTTTCGGGGTCGCAAACCAGGCAGGCATGCCCGTTGCGGTCCCATTATCGATCTGCAGTTTCTCAACCACACCAAGCGTATGGTTTTGACGCCATACCACTTCCGCCTGGATCGTTTCCGGAATGGACGGAAGATGCCCCAGATGACGACGTATCCCCGCACGCACTTCGTTTCGATGTTTCAACCAGGTCGCGTGATCGGATGCGCAACGGTTCAAATCAATCAAAGGCGGTTTCATGGAGCAAAACACTTTCCGAGGGCATCCTTCAGAGGGTTCGCGCCCCGATCACAAAAGCCCATGTGTGCATGAGGTCGCCAGCCTTCGGCACATTCAAACATGCCGGATTGACGCCCCATCTCACGGGTCGTTTTTTCCATGTCCTTCAGGTAGGAATCCATTCCCTGGGTAACATCGAGCCATCCCTTCTGGCTGGCGTGTGCCGAAAGAGCTTCTCGCTTACGTCCCATCAAATCCCCGACATCCACAAACATGCGGGCCTTCACGGGATCCCCGAAAGTATCCACCAGTTCATGTGGCATGGCGTGATAAAGGGTTACTTCCTGAGAGACGGGTGACACCGGTGGGTCGGTTTGATAATTAGGCATTCCCCTGGCAAACGCTGCCGACACGGCCAGTCGACAGGCATTCATGTGATCTTCCATGTAATCCACAGGAGAATGAATCAATAAAATCTCCGGAGCCACCTGACGAATAACTGCTGCCAGTCGGCGCAACAAATCATCGTTGTAAAAAACCTCCAGATCCCCGGTCAGAGGCGGGTACCACTGCGCGCCCAATATTTCTGCCGCCTTCCGCGCTTCATCGGCACGTATGGCGGCGGTGGTTTGGGCGTCATGCTCCAAACTTCCACAGCAGCCATTGGCAATATTCATGTAATGCAACTCCCACCCCGCTTCCCCAAGCCGCATCAAAGTCCCCGCCATCATGAACTCAATATCATCCGGATGCGCGGCAATCGCCATGGCCTTCCGTTTCCCTGAGCCTGGAACAGATGTGGATTTCGTCGTTTCCATGACTAGGAAATGGATATCTGACAAAAACTAACCAACCTTGACCGATTTTCCTGTCTTGGCAGAGCGATCCGCAGCAAAGATGATTTCGTGAGATCGAAGGGCGTCATCGATGTTCGTCAATGCCATCGGTTTCTTCTTCTGGAGGGCTGCAAAAAACGCCTCGAATTGAGTCTGATATGGATGATCCGAGACATCCCCGCTATCGAGCATCTTCATCGAAAGTTCGCTCCAACGGGTCTTGTCCAACCCGCCCATCTTTGTACTGTGCAATTTATTGTCCAGCAAACTGCCTTCGCTTCCAACCAGGTGGGTGTGGAAATAGTAAGGCTGAATACAATCAATCACTGAAGCCACTTTACCGATCCGGCCGTCCTTGAATTTCAGAATCGTGACGCTGGTGGTGTCGTATTCGTAGGCTTTGAAATCCTTGTTCTTCGATCCGGTCGAAAGACTTTGCACTGATTCCACATTCGATCCCATGCAAAGCAATAAAGCATCCAGAGCGTGACACCCCGCAGACAACAGACTACTGCCACCAGCATCCTTCCTGGTATTCCAACGATACTGACCATACCAGGGGCCGATGCCGTGATAGTAATCAATTTCGCCATAATGAATTTTCCCGAGCAATCCCTGATCAATGATGGCCTTGGTCGTCAGAAACTGGCTCGAATATCGGCACTCAAAACAAATGCAGGACTGCACCTTGGCCTTCTTCACCGCATCACGAATGGCCACACAATCCTTCCACGATAGTGCCATCGGTTTTTCTAGAATGATGTGCTTGCCCGCTTTGGCGGCGGCCACGGCATGCTCGCGATGCTGGTAGGGATAACTGCAGATCGAAATCACATCCAGATTGGGATCCTTCAGCATGGCCTTGAGATCCTGATAACACTGAATGTCACTCCCGTGCGTGGCGCTGACCTCCGCTGAATCCAACGGCCTGGAAGAAAACACCGCACGGACCTGTGCATTGGATGAAGCATTAATGGCCTGAATGTGCGCTCCCGCCACCCAGCCGTAACCGATGATACCGACGTTAAACTTTTTCATGGATGCAATGATTGATTTGAAAAACGTCAATATCCTAAACCACCCGTGCCCCACAGGACAAGAGCGAGCTGAAGAGATTTATCACAACAGCCAAACCCAGGAAATGTCAGATACAAAATCTTGGGGTATCAGTCTCTGGTATGACGTTTGATCAGCAATCGTACATTTTGACCGGGCTTGATTTGTAATGCGTAGGCGCGAAGTTGCTCCCCGGTCAAAATCACAACCGATCGATCGTCCTTCTGGACATCGAACTTGTCGTCATCCGACACGGTGAACCATTGAGGGAACTGATTGATGCGCGGATAATCCACGGGAAGGCGGAACCAGTCTTTATGGCGCAGACGATCGAAGCGCAGGGTTCCGGACCAGAAGTCCTGGCTTTGAATCCACAGGTGGAGGGCGCCTTCACGTTCCACTGCGCCAATTTGCAATCCATCCCGCCAAGGATTGGGCGCGACGCCTTGCGTTTTCCATAGCGCATACATCAGACTGGTCCGAGCTGAGTTCCCGTCACCATACCATCCTTCGATGATACCGTCTGGACGTTGTTTTTCCCAAATTTTACGAATGCTTTGATCAGCCCATTCAAAGGCAGTATCCACTGGCAAACGATTCAACATGTTCAAAGCACCTTCCACCGAATCGGCGTATCCATCCGCTCCACCGCGTTCCCAATCTGCATCCAGGTACTTGTGGATATTTTCCAGGGCGTGACGTACCGCCTCACGATAGCGCGGCACACCATCAATGTCGGCGACGGTCAGGTAGGCATTGTAAACATAACCCCACCCATCACTGATGCCTAGGTTCATGTCCCCTTTTTTGCTCGGTTGATAGGTGTTGGGCATCATGCCGTCTGGATTAACAGCATGATCCAAGATGTCGTCGAGGATGCGATGGAAAGGCTCTCGGTAGCGGGCATGACGGTCGGGATCTTGTCGGGACGCAATCAGGTAGGTTTCGGAAAGTCCGCTGATCACTTCGCAACCATGATCTCTCAATCGAATGCTGGCATGATCCAGCAAGTGATGGTGAAGAAGGTATTGGTCCGCCAATCGATAGCACCAGGTCTTGAAACGTGTGTCTCCCGTTCGCCAATACATGCGACTCATGCTTTGCAACAATTCACCGTGCACTTCAATATTGTTGGTTGGGATGGGTCCGGCCGGAGTGCTCACCTCGGCGTGTCTCCAGATGCCATACAACAATTCAAGCATCCGCTCCTCCCAGGCCGTGGGGCCCATCCATTCGGTGATGGGCATCAGACCATCTTTCACATACTCGGAAGCGCCGAACAAAATATTGTCCCACTGAACGGTCTCCTCACGAAAGCCTTGTTTCAGGAAATCGTAGGTATCGGGAAGTCCATCCACGCGGGTGGTGAGACGACGCTCGGCTTGCAACATGGAATGAACCGTTTGTTTCAAATAAAAATCATCCAGCACATGGTCGGTTAGGACCAGGAAGGGAAAGTTATCGGCTGCACAATCTTTCGCGTTCCAATAGGCATCACCACTGATCCGCCTGGGCAGCAGACCTGTTTCCACGTCAGCAAAACTCAACCATCCATGCGCGTATCTACGGGAAAAGGCCACTGCCTGTTGGGCGTCCAGGGCGTTGGCTTCTGCTTGTTCCCAGGCAGAACGGGTTTGGTCGGACAAGAGGGAAGTTTCAGCTGTCAAAGTGATCGCAAAAATCGAAACGAAAATGTTTGCGAATCGAATGCGGCCTGGGGAGATGTCGAGAGGTTTCATGGGCTGCCCATATTCTCGCTCAGCACCGGTCGATTTCCAATCCATTCGTCCCGGGTTTCCCCGTCAAACTGTTTTCATTGCCATTTTCCAGCAATTTAGGGTGAACGATGCGCAGAGAAAGGTCTGCATACCAAACGCCCTGCACCAACAATGCAGGCTCACTATCACCTATGAAAAAATGTCCTTTCCTCACCTTGGCTGCTGCCAGAGGTTCCCTCGCGGCTGTTTTGCTCAGCTGGCTATCCATGGATTCATCCATTCGATTCCCATCGATCAAGGCAGCCGAAAAGCGGATAGACTACCGGCATTACGCCATGGTGCATGCCGGCGACATCAAACACGGCGCGGAACTGTTCGCCAACGACCAGCTCGCCTGCTGGACCTGTCACGACTTGGATAAGCACACCGATAAACCCGGCCCGAACCTCCTTGGAATTGGCGATAAGATGGGACGCGGCGACATCATCGATGCCATTCTTCAACCGTCGGCCAACATCGCAGACGGATTCAACACCACTGTCGTGGACCTGAACAACGGCGATGAATACACCGGCATCCTCAGCGCCGCCAATCAAGACTGGATCGAACTCAAACGCCCCCGACTGGAACCCGTGCGCATTTCAATGGAGGACGTGACCAGTCAACGCACCAGCGACCTGTCCCTGATGCCTGAAGGACTGCATCTCAGCATTTCACCTCAGGACCTGGCCGACCTGGTCGATTACCTGGTGAGCTTAAAACTGCCGGAAAGCGCCACTCGATACAAACAGGGCACTCCGGACCATATTCAAGCCATCGAAACACCCATTGGTTTTATCCCTTTTCACTCAACCGAACACACATTCACCAAACCAGCCTGGATGGGGCAGATCCCCGGTGAACCCGATCAATTCCTGATCATCGAACACGCTTCAAGTCGTATCTGGCGATTGGAAAAAGGACTTGATGGGGACCACAAACACCTGTTCCTGGATCTGGGCCCCAAGCTCAGCCAAGGAGGAGCGCGTGGATTGATGGGCTTGGCCTTTCATCCACAGTTCAGGGAAAATGGACGATACTTCCTCGCACTGCACTACAACGATTCCGACCAACACATCGCCATGACAGTGGAACGGAAAGCAACGCCGGATTTGAACAAGGACTCCGGCGCTCCCTCGCGCACCCTTCTCCGCTGGAATGCCACCACCAGTTCGCACACCGGTGGTGGATTGGAGTTTGGTCCGGAGGGTTATCTTTACGTTGGCATGGGGGACACCGGGCCACACGAGGATCCCAATGGGCACGCGCAGAACATGTCTCTCTTGAAAGGAAAAATGTTACGCATCGACATCGACCAAACCGATTCAGGACTGCCCTATGCCATCCCACCCGATAATCCCTTTGTGAACCAAGCAGACATACGCTCCGAAATCTGGGCCAGCGGATTGAGAGAACCCTGGCGCTTCAGCTTCGACCGTGCAACAGGAGAACTCTGGGTTGGCGATGTCGGGCAGGATCGTTACGAGGAAATCACCATCCTGCGCCGAGGCGAAAACCACGGATGGAACGTCTGGGAAGGATTCGAACGATTTTCCAACACCTATCAAAGAGAAGGCGCCATCTGTGTGGAACCGATCTTCGCATACCCACGCAAACAGGGTATTTCCGTGATCGGAGGATACGTCTATCGCAAGCCGGATGTCTCCTCCTTCGAGGGCGTCTACATCTTCGGCGACCATCAATCCCGCCGGATCTGGGGCCTCACCCAAAAGAACAGGCGATTAATCCAGGTCCTTGAATTGGGCGTTTGTCCCGAGAAACCCGTTTCCATTGCCTAATCCGAAACCGGCGACCTGTTCGTGGTCGGCTACGAAGGAACTTTGTTTCGACTGGATTTCTCCAAATCCAAATTTGAAGTTCTTCGTTAGGAGAGTTGGAATTTGGAATGGATGTTGACAATGATGAATAGAAACAAAGTTATCGTCACTTGACCAGGATCATCGAATCACCACCAACCAATCCTTATCCGGGTCATTCGGCGGCATCCCAATGGTTACGCTCTTTCCGCCCTTAAGCTCTTTTACCGAACCGACCAATAGTGGACCGCCTTCTCTTGGATTAAACCATCGAACACTAAACCCCCGATCAACGCTGGTCAGATCCAACGTGGTTGAACCGCCCTCAGGAAGATAGATCAGGTAGGTTTCCCCTGGATCTGCAAGACAGTATTTATCATTGTTGAACTCCGGATTCCCGATGAGTTCATCGGCCGTGGTCATGTTCCAGAATGGTATGTTCTCTTGCTTGAAGAATTCCAAGGCGACCCGACAGTAATCCCAGGACTGGTCACGACTTCTCCAATCCTCGCAAACCAAATCATTCTGCGGCAGTTTGTAACCAAAATAATATTCCACACCACCACCGCCGCCCATGAGCGTTCCCCAAAGGGTATATTTCCGGACTTCGTGTTGTGTGTGAATCTTCTTGCTGTCCGCGGGATCCGTTCCATCAAATCCCTGGTAGCCCAAGTCGGGCACCTGAGCGTATTGCGCGGTTCCTGATTCATCAAAAGCAACCACCCAGGGCTTTCCTGCTTCAGCGGATGCTCGCGTCCATTTGACCACCTGCCAATGGGTGTCCCTGATGTTGCTGTTTTGCAGGGAGGTTCCTGTCAAAACAGAGTCATCCCCCAACAAAGGACGATACACTTTGTCCTGCTGTTCGGGATAGGTGTGAACTACGATATGATGATCGTAGGGATCCATATCCCGAAGGTATTGCGACATAGCTTGCTGCTCTTCGGTCGATTGCGTGTTCTCTTCGCCCAGATTCCAATTCAAAGCCAAGGCATGCCCGAAGCGCGCGATCATTTCGCGACAATATAGTTTCCGTTCAATTCCCAATGCCCCGCCATCCAAAGAAGTGGGCACTTTCCCAGAACTGTTTTTCCCGTGACGATTGTCGTCCATTTCGGTTTCCTGAAGTTTGAAATGAAGGTACAGCCCCATCTTGGTAGCGTGATCGAAAATGATGCCCCATTGATCGAGCTTGGAACAATCGTAATGCAGTTTTTCATTCCGAGAAACGAAGGGCCACACGTTGTCCCCATCGCCTCCTGCGTTATAGGTAAGAAAGGAAAACACGTTGCAGCCTTTCCCTGATAAATAATTCAATGCACCGATCATCCCCTTCCCTTTGCCCCGTCCCCAGGTCGGATCCCCTTCGCGCCAATCCTGCAAGTGCGGCTCCCAGGTCTTCAAGGGAACTCGATTGGGTTTACCTGCAATCGTTCCGTCGAAGTCGGCATATCCCAAAAAGGTTTCAGGAGCATCGGCACCCGCTTTCAGGAAATACTCTCCACTCCCCGCGAATTGCAGGTAATGTCCACCGACATATTGCAATCGGCCTTTGGAACGCAGATCACGTCCCGACTTATCGGATGACATCACTTCGAAACTCCCCTGAATGCCATGATACGGACTGAAGGCAGTTGGCACCGCGTCAGGGTTGGAAATCAAATGATCACCCTGGTGAAAGTGAATTTCGTAACTCCAAATCCCTGTTTTGTCGGGTGACAAGTGAGCACGCCATTTGACTCCTGATGCGGCCGAAGATTCAGCCGCGTTTCCATCGGCGGCGAAATACCCTGGCACCACGTAATCCGGACTTCCCGAAACATGCGTAAAACGCACCTGCATTTGCAAATCAGTAAACGGATTGGGAGAAGTATCAGTTTCGTGAGCAAAGGGTCCGTCCAAAGTCAGGGTCACCTTATGCCATTGACGCAGCTCGCCCGTCAGATGAACCGAGCCGTCCCCGTTGGGCAGACGTTTATCCAGGCTTTCTTCAATAGAGGCAGCTACCATGGTGGGCGCCGCTATCATCAAACCCTGCAAAACAACAATACCAACTGCCGCTCGCGCCATACAAATCACAAATATATCTTTCATAGTGGTTCTTTGCTCCCCATACGCCCCACAAGCCCAAAAAAGGTCTTCGACCATCCGGCTACTTAAGGAATGAAGCCAGTGTACCGAGTGTCAAACATCATGCCAACACTGGATTTGTGCTGCTGAGAAAGGAGGGCACGATTTCTTCCACGGGGCAAATCTATCAAAACCACAGAGGACACTGAGCTCATAGAGAATTGCAATAAATGAGTGAAAAACATGTTACCTCTGTGTTCTCTGTGCCCCCTGTGGTTAACTTACGATCCATTCACCCCGCACATTTAATCGCACCCGAGAAAGGATTTACATGCGAATCAAAGCACATAAGCGGGCATTGACTTTGAACCCGCCCATCCTCTACGTTGTCCAACTCTATTGGAGCTTGGGCAAGGCTACGACAACCGGCGTCAACGCTTGGTATCGTATATGCTTATAAACAAGTCGAGCGGCACACGGCTCCAATGAGGGAATCATTATGGCGGAGAAACAGGTTACAGATATTGATAAGTCATTGCGCGAGTTGTTTGAAAAAGGCAAATTAGCCTATCAGCGCAACAATCTGGACTATGCCATCACGCTTTTGCAATCCGTCCTGAAGAAAGAACCGGGTTTCTACGATTGCCGGGAAGCGTTGAGGGCCACGCAGTTCAAGAAACAGGATGGCAAGACAAGTTTCTTTCGCAAGATGCTCGGATCAGCCAGTTCCTCCCCCCAACTGGCCAAAGCCCAAATTGCCGTCCGAACCAATCCATCCGATGCTCTCGACCTGTCTGAATCCGTCTTGAACGGGGATCCAAACAACATCGCAGCCCACAAAACCCTGGCAGCGGCCGCCATGAAACTGGACTTGGTGCGCACGGCGGTTTTATCGCTCGAACTCGCATTCAAGAACGCTCCCAAAGACAAGGAAATCGGCCTACGCCTGAGTGAGGCGTTGATAGCCGGCCGACAAACAGGCCGGGCTGAAAAGATTCTCAAAGACTTGGCTGCGGACCACCCGAACGATCCCGACCTGTATCAGGCCTACAAAGACGCCTCAGCCAAACACACCATGCAGGAAGGTCGATATGACACTCTGGAAGGTGGCGAAGGCTCCTATCGGGACATCCTCCGAAACAAAGATGAAGCCGTTCGCCTGGAACAGGAACAACGCACCGTCAAGACCGACGATGTCGCAGAACGACTCATTCAGGATCAATTACTGAAAATCGAAGCCTCTCCCAACGACGTCAAAGCACTCCAGAAGATCGCCCAACTTTACACCCAGAAAAACGATCTGGAAAAAGCGACTGAATACTATCAACGCCTGCTGGACAGCACGGAAGGCATCCCTGATCCAATCATTCAGAAAGAGGTGGACGACCTGAAAGTCCGGGCCATCGACCAAAAAATCCAGGCACTGGATCAGAACGATGCGGATTACGAGACCGCCAAACAGGCCCTCGAAAAAGAAAAACACACCATCGCCTTCGAAAGTTGCAAGCAACGATCCGAAAACTACCCGAACGACCTGGCCATCAAATTCGAACTCGGCGTACTGCATTACGAACGCGAGGAATACAAGGAAGCCATCCAGTTATTTCAAAAAGCCCAGGCAAACCCGCATATCCGAATCAAGGCACTCCATCACCTGGGACGCTGCTTCATGCAACGCGGCATTCTGGACCTGGCCGTCCGCCCCATCCAGACCGCCATTGGAGAAAAGGAAATTTTTGACGAACAGCGCAAGGATTTAACATATGACCTGGGTTTGATTTACGAAAAAATGGGCAAACCCGAAGAGGCCATCGAGCAGTTCAAACTCATCTACGAAGTCGACATCGACTACAAAGACGTCAGCGATCGCGTCGACAATTACTACGCAAACCTGTAACAGGTAGGACGTGGCGTCTCGGCGCGTCCCCTCATGGCACTCGATTCCCTGTCATCCCCCATTGGGTAGCGCGTGTCGTCCCCGACGCGCAACCCTTATAGCATCCGATATCCAACACGCATCCGTTTCGGGAAGCCTTCAGGACAATTCACTATTCACCATTCACCATTCTCAATTTATTTGCATTCCTGCCCGGGCAGGCTATCGTGATTGAAATCACCATGGGGACGCTCTTCCAATATAGGATTCGCCATGCAAATGCGCTGCTCACCATCGCAGCCGCTTTGTGTTTTCAACTCTTCAGCTTCACTTCATCAACATCGGCCGATGAATACGACGACGCCATCGCCTGGAATCGTGAAGGTGAATACGAAAAAAGCCTGAATGTATGCGAGGAACAACTCGAAGACACCAATGCTTTCAACGAAAAGTGGTATCTCCTCGGCATCGAAAATGCCATGCGGCTGGGACGTTATGAGCGTGCGTTTGAAATTCTGCAGGACGGCCTGGAAGACCGGCGGGTCAGCGGCATCAAATTATATCCGGCCGGCCACCGAGTCGCCCTGTTCAACAACGAGCCCGATCTGGCTCAGGAATACCTGGATCGCAGCGCCCCCTACATCAACAGCATCCGTTACTCCCGGGTCAATCCCGAGAACCTGGCCTACCTCGGAGACGCCGCCCTGAAACTGGAAGTCGATCCAAGGGTGGTGCTGGAACTCTTTTTCGACCCCGGCATGAAAGCCACTCCCCCACACCGGGAATCCTTCCTTGCCGCAGCTGACCTGGCCTTGAAAAAGGAAGATTTTGCGGTCGCCGAAAACACGGTTAAACAAGGACTGCAACATTTCGCCGACGATGCCGAGCTCTTGTTCCGTTGGGCTCAGGCTCTCGCTGGATCGGGCAACAATCAGATGGGAGAAATGCTGACCAAAACGCTAGAAGCCAATCCCAACCACGTTGGAGCCATGTTGATGTTCGTGGACAACTCCATTGACGCAGAAGATTTTGACCAGGCACGCGAATTATTGGAACAAGTCAAGACCATCAACCCCAGGCACCCCGACGCCTGGGCTTACGAAGCGGTCATCGCCCACCTGCACAGCGATTACGACAAGGAAAAAGAAGCCCGCGACAAAGCCATGTCCACCTGGACGCAAAACCCGGAAGTCGACCATTTGATCGGCCGGAAGTTGTCCCAGAAATACCGCTTCGCCGAAGGAGCCGAATATCAGAAAGCCTCCCTGAAGCTCAAACCAGACTACGCCCACGCCCGCATCCAACTGGCCCAGGACCTTCTTCGATTGGGACAAGAACACGACGGTTGGCAGATGGCGGAGGACATGCATGACGCCGACGGATACAACGTCACCGCCTTTAACCTGATGCAGTTGAAATCGGTCATCGATGATTTCGCAACCATCGAGAACGAAGATTTCATCCTGCGCATGGATGCCGAAGAAGCCAACATTTTCGGAGACCAGGCCATGGCATTGCTCCAGGAAGCCAAAGCGGTCATTTGCGACAAATACGACATCGAGCTGGATCATCCCATCATTGTCGAAGTCTTCCCCAACCAAAGTGACTTTGGCGTGCGCACTTTCGGCATGCCGCACAACCCCGGATTTCTGGGTGTCTGCTTTGGAGATGTGATCACCGCCAACAGCCCTTCCTCGGCCATTGGCCGCGATTCCAACTGGCGCGCTGTGCTGTGGCATGAGTTTTGCCATGTGGTCACCCTGAACCTTACCAAAAACAAGATGCCACGATGGTTGAGTGAGGGCATCTCGGTATTTGAAGAACTGGAACGTAATCCGGCTTGGGGACAGCACATGTCACCTGACTACCGCCAACGGGTCATGCGCAACGAAATGACCCCCATCGGGGAACTTAGCGGCGCCTTCCTGAATGCCGAATCCGGTGAGGACATGCAGTTCGCCTATTATCAATCTTCTCTGGTCGTTGCGTTCATCGTGGAAAAATACGGGATGGACGCCTTGAAACATATCCTGACCGACCTGGGAGAAGGCATTCCGATTAATGATGCCATAACCGATCGGACACTGGATGTGGAAGAACTGGACGAAGCCTTCATCACCTGGGCTCAAGCCAAGGCATCCAAACTGGGCGAAACCCTTACCTGGGACGAACCCGACCCCAACCTGATTTCAGCCGCTGAATTCCCTGATGAACTCGAAAACAATCCCACCAATTATTACTTGTTAATAGGCACAGCACGCCAACATGTCCAGAACGGCAAATGGGACGAGGCCAAAGAAGTGTTGAACACACTTCTGGAAGCCTACCCGGAACAACGAGGTCTGGACGGAGCCCTTTACCTGGCAGCCTTCGTGGCCGGAAAACAAGATGACATCGACACGGAACGGGAGTATCTCGAAAAACTTGCAGCCATCGACGGCGACGTCAGTGATGCCTACATGCGCTTGATCAACATTGCCGGTGATGCCGGAGACTGGGAAACCATGAAACTAAACGCCGAACGTTTCCTCGCCGTCAATCCGTTGAGTGCCCGCCCCTACGAAGCCCTGGCCATCGCATCGGAACGGCTGGACGACGTCTCCTCAGCCATCAAAGCTCGAAAAACTTTAATCAAACTCAATCCACTGGACCCCGCACTGGCCCATTTCGAACTGGCACGTCTGCTCCACATGGAGGGATCCGATCAGGCCAAACGCCAAGTGTTGCTGGCATTGGAAGAAGCGCCTCGATATCAGGATGCTCAGAGATTGTTGCTAAGTTTGGTCAAGACAAGACCTGAAGAAACATCCGTCTCCTCACCAGATAGCGCCGATGGGAAAGATCCGGAACCCGTGCAATCAGGTGGAATAGATGTTGAAGGTCAGGATCCCGATGGGCTGACTCCTACCCCAAAACCGACACAAGCTCCCTTACAGAAGGAAGAACAACCCGAAGCCCCGGAAGGTCAATAAATCCCCCCTTCATGATCAGCTCCCACAAAACACGTTCACCTCTCCGCGCCCTGCATAATGCAGTAACGGCAGGTTCACGCCCTGGGATCGTTTTCTTGCTGGTGATCTTCGGGCTGATCCTCATCGACCTCGACGCGGAAGCACAATGGGGACGTCGTTTTGGAGATCCAAGAGACGAAAGAGGTGGCGTGCCTGACTGGGATTTGGACGAACTATACAAAGGAGACGTCTTTACCTTTGTTCGCATTCAATTCCGTTCCTGGACGGATGGATACGGTCGATACCGGCAGAAATGGAGCATTGACATGCCCGAGAGCGACCTCAATTTTTCATATCGCCTCGAACAACTGACTTCGCTCAAAGTGGATCCCAATGGAACTCATGTGTCACTCACCGATCCCAAGTTGTTCGATTACCCGTTCGTCTACCTCATTGAACCGGGTGAAATGATGCTCCAGGAAGACGAGCGTCAGGCTTTACGCAAATACCTCCTTGGAGGTGGATTCATGATGATCGACGATTTCTGGGGCATTGAAGAATATGAAAACCTGAAACGCGAACTGAAACTCGTATTTCCGGACCGCGAACCGCAGGAACTTCCCATCGAACACCCCATCTTCAGCTTCGTTTTCCCGCTCAAGGAAAAACCCCAAATTCCCAATGTCGGACGTGGAACCGAAAGTGAGTATGACGGCATCACTTTCGAACGTTGGGATGCTCAAACACCATTCTACAAAGGCATGTTCGACGATGAGGGACGCATGATGATGATCATCTGTCACAACACCGATCTGGGAGACGGATGGGAATGGGAAGGTGCCAATGAATATTACTTCAGAGAATTTTCGGAAAAAAAAGCATACCCTTTGGGCATTAATATCGTTATGTATGCCCTCACGCATTAATTAAACAGAACAATCAAGAGAGAGGATCAGTGTGGAGGCAGAATCAGCATCGACAAATCAGCCATGGGCCAATGAAGAACGCACCGTGGAACAACTCGCCCAGAGCCGCGACCGTATCGAAGGCGAACTCAGCAAAGTCATCATCGGACAAAAAGGACCGATCGAAGAAATCCTTATCGCACTGCTCGCAGGCGGGCATTGCCTGATCACCGGTGCGCCCGGGCTGGCAAAAACTCTTTTGGTGAAGTCGATTGCCCAGATCTTTCACCTCAAATTCCAACGCATCCAGTTCACGCCCGACCTGATGCCCGCCGACATCACCGGCACGGAGATCCTCCAGGAAACCGATGACGGCCGGCACCTGAACTTCGTCAAAGGCCCCATCTTCGCGAACATGATCCTGGCCGACGAAATCAACCGCACGCCACCCAAAACCCAGGCCGCCCTGCTCGAAGCCATGCAGGAACACCAGATCACCGCTTCAGGCGTCAGGCACCCCCTGGAAGAACCTTTCTTCGTGTTGGCCACCCAGAACCCGATTGAAATGGAAGGCACCTATCCCCTGCCCGAAGCGCAACTCGATCGTTTCATGTTCAATGTGGTCATCGATTACCTTCCCGAAGACGATGAAGTCGAAGTCGTGCGCCAAACCACATCGAAAAAGGCCGATCCCATCGAACCCATTTTCACCGGTGAAGACGTCATCCGTTTTCACGACACGGTCAGAGCCGTTCCGGTAGCGGATGAAATGATCCGTTACGCCGTTCGCCTGGCATCCGCATCACGTCCGAACCAGAAGGACACCCCTGATTTCGTCAATCAATGGGTCAGCTGGGGTGCCGGTTTGCGTGCAGCCCAATTCCTGATTCTCGGAGCCAAGGTGCGCGCAGTGCTGCAAGGACGTTCACACGTGATCATTGAAGACATACAGAAACTGGCCACCCCCACCCTGAGGCATCGTATCCTGACCAATTACCGTGCTGAAGCCGAAGGCGTGAGTGTCGAAAACATCATCCAGAAACTGCTGGATCATGTGAAAACCATGTAATCAAACCTCAGCCAGGCAACCGAGAGTCTCGATATGGCGGAACCCACCACCGATCAACCTGCGCAACAGGGATTGAGCCAGCATCGCTTCATTGATCCCCGCACCCTGATGACCATTCGTCATCTGGAACTGCGCGCCAAAGTGGTGGTTGAAGGCTTCTGGAGCGGTTTGCATCGCAGCCCCTATCATGGCTTCTCGGTGGAGTTCACCGAATATCGGCAATACACACCGGGGGATGATCCACGGTATCTTGATTGGAAATTATACGCCCGCAGCGACCGCTACTACATCAAGAAATTCGAAGACGAAACCAACCTGCGTTGTTTCCTGTTGATGGACCGCAGTCGTTCCATGGAATTCGGTCAGAGCGGCGTCACCAAACAGGATTACGCCAACACACTCGCGGCGACCCTGGGTTATTTCCTCAATCGTCAGGGTGATGCGGTCGGCATGCTGTCCTTTGACGAAGGCATTCAGGAATACATGCCTGCCCGCAACCGACCGGGACACTTGCGCCAATTGATGCAGGCGTTGGAAAAACCCTGTCAAGGCGGCAGCACCAATCTTCAGAAACCCATGAAACGGATCATGGACCTGATGAACAAGCGTGGATTGATCATCTTGATCTCCGATTTTCTGGCCCCATTGGATGAATTGGAAGAGGATCTGGCAACGATTGCCGCTTACGGGCATGAAGCACAGGTCTTTCAGATACTGGATCCAGCCGAACGCCATTTTACGTTCGAAAACGCCATTCAATTTGAAGATCAGGAAACCGGCGAACAAATGTTCGTCGATCCCGCCTCGGCGCGAAAAGAATACATGAGCCAACTGGAAGCCCACCTAGCCCGGCTCAAGAAGGCATGTGATGCTTCAGGCATCGACTACACCCTGATGACCACGGATCAACCGCTGGAAAAAGGATTGTTCGACTTCCTCAAAGCCCGCATGCATCGCGGACGGGTGGTCCAACGAAAAGCACATACCGCATGATCGACGCATGAGTTTTCTCTATCCATTGTTTCTCATCGGAGGCGCCGCCATCGCGGCTCCGATCATCTTCCATATGATCCGGCGGGTAACGAGGGACAAGGTGACCTTCAGTTCCCTGATGTTCCTCAAGCCCTCGCCCCCCAAGCTCACCCGCAAGAGCCGTATCGAACACTGGCTCCTGTTGTTGCTGCGGTGTTTGGTGCTGTTACTGATGGCCCTGGCCTTTTCACGCCCCTATTTTACCAACAACCAAAGCGTCGAACTCGAGGCAGATGAGCGCGTCCGCCATTGCCTGCTGCTGGATCGCAGCGCAAGCATGCGTCGGGATGGAGTCTGGGACGACGCACTGGAGAAAGCCGAAACCTGGTTGTCGCAATGGAAACAGGAAAACTACGTCACCGTCTTCCTGTTCGACGAAAGCCTGCAACAGGTCGCCTCATTCGCCGATTGGTCAGCCATCAATGCCGATGTACGCGTCGCGGATGTGATGAATCGACTCAAGGCCGAAAAACCTACCTGGAAATCCACCGCCATCGACACCGCTTTACTGGAGTCCTTGAACCGCATGGAAGAAGGCGCCAAGGAAGAGGAAAAGGACACGGAACAAAAAGCCTGGGAACTGGTCCTTATCTCTGATCTCCAAACCGGGAGCCGATATGAAAGCCTGCGAGGCCAGGACTGGCCCAAGCATGCTTATGTGGTGTTCGATGAGGCCAAACCCAAAAACACCGACAACGCCGGACTCCAGGCGCTGCAATCAGCCTGGCAAATATCCGAAGACGGTGAATCCGTGGCTCCTCGCGTGCGTGTATCCAACGCGCTGGATTCCGAAAAGGAACAATTTCAAGTGGTGTGGCAAAACAACACCGGCATGGTCCCCGATACCGAAAGCCTGCCCATGTATGTCACCCCCGGCCAAGCCCGCATCACCACCGCACCCGAATGGCCGAAGACCAGCGGCGCAGACCGATTGGTGTTGAGTGGGGATTCGGACACATTTGACAACACGATCTGGATGGCGCCTTTCAAACCCAAAAACAGCCGCATTGTGCTCCTGGCTCCAAAAACAAGTTCAACTGATGATTCGGAACTGGAGTTTTACCTGCACAGGGCCTTTCAATCCATCCCCGAACACAAGGTCGAGCTGATCCAACCCCAGAACGATGCATGGGGCCCCATGGCATCCCTGCGATCCATCGATCTTTGGGTGGTTACCCGCCCCTTGACCGATGCTGTGGCGGAGGGACTGAGAGGCAAGATGGAACAAGGCGCCACCGTGCTGATGACCCTGCCCTCCACTGCCATGCAGGACACACTGCAAAGATTATGGGAAGATCCCTCCCTGGAAATCAGTGAAGCGCCTGTTTCCGATTATGCTTTGTTTGGTAAAATCAATTTTCAAGATCCGTTGTTCGCTCCCTTTTCAGATCCACGCTTCAGCGATTTCAGCAAAATACATTTCTGGAAACACCGTGAGATTCGCAACCTGGACGAAGAGGATGAGGCACTGACGATCCCCGCCCGATTCGACACCGACTCTCCAGCCATCCTCACCCACAAAGCAGGCCTCGGACGCCTGGTAGTCCTGACATCCTCATGGACACCACAAGACAGTCAACTGGCGCTCTCAACCAAATTTGTCCCCTGGCTCTACACCATTCTCAATCTCGGAAGAAATTACCAGGAACTGAGAACCCAATACAGCATCGGGGAAACAGTGGACCTGAGCAGCATCCCCACGGCAAACAAACTCCTGGTCCGCGATCCAAATGGAACCGAATCCAACATTGAGAACGACAAACTTTATCGAACCACCCAGGAACCCGGATTATATGAAATCGAAGCCGACAACGATTTCAAATGGATCTTTGCAGTCAACCTGGATCCCAACGAAAGCCGCACATCTCCCCTGCCCATTGAAACCCTGGAAGGCTTGGGCGTTCCTACCCGGCAGCCCGAATCGGCGATGACAGACACCCCTGAATCACGGGAAAAATCGGCAGAAGACACCCGCCTGCTGGCAGCACAGGAAATCGAACACCAACAAAAATTCTGGCGCTGGGCCTTGTCCGCCGTGCTGGGCTTGATCCTCATCGAAAGCATCGTCGCCTCCGTCGCCACAAGACGTCAGACGACCGCTTGAGAATAGCGGTAACGATCGTGACTTTATTGTTGGGTTTTTAACCGCAGATTAACGCAGATTTTTTTCTTTTTGAAACAATCCTCAGATCGGCTTTGGGTGGCGAACTGTATGAAAGCCTCACCCAATGAAAATGTGTGCAACCACGATTTTAAATCTGCGTTAATCTGCGAAATCTGCGGTTAGAAAAACACCCATCAAACTGATTGATACCGGATGCATCATTTCTCTTTTGAAAGGGAGTCAATCGCCAAACTTTGGCTGATCTCCGAGCGGCCCTTCATCGGCATGATACTCGTGTGGGGTCATGTCCTTGAACGGGTGACGTGCCACAAACAAATCGGGGCGTCGATCCAACCTTGGAGTAACGGTTCCCGAATGGCGCGCTTCATGGAGGTCATCCAGATCCAGATCACAGACCAGGATAGTTTCCTCGTTGGAATCCGCTTCAGCAGCAATCCCATCCCGTGCAAACGCAAAATCACAAGGCGTCAGCACGGCGGCTTGGCCGTATTGAACGTCCATGTTCACCACGTCCGGCAAATTACCCACATTCCCCGCCAAAGCGACATAAACCTGGTTCTCAATGGCTCTGGCCTGAGCGCAATAGCGCACCCGCATGTATCCCTGACGGTTGTCGGTGCAGAAAGGTACAAAGATGATTTCCGCTCCTTGATCTGCCAGATAACGTGCCGCCTCCGGGAACTCGACATCGTAACAAATCAACACACCAATCTTGCCGGCCGGGGTGTCAATGACCGAGAGTTGATCGCCCCCGGCGATTCCCCACCATTTGCGTTCGTTTGGGGTGATGTGTAATTTCGGTTGCTCGACGACGCGTCCGGATGGGAGGCAAATGTGACTGATGTTCAGGATATCCTTCCCTCTTTTGACGGGATGACTCCCGGAGATGATGGTCAGATCATATTTCTTGGCCAGCGAGGTCATCAGCTTGACGAAAGGCTTGGTATACGCTGTCAATTCGCGGATCCCTTCCTGAGGCGTCAAGGTGCTGGTCTGAGAAAGCAACTGCACAGAAAACAATTCCGGCATCAACAGGAAATCACTTCCGTAATCACTGGCGATATCCACAAAATAAGTAACCTGGCGCGCGAAATCCTCAAAGGAAGAGACCTTGCGCATCTGGTATTGAACACAGGAAATACGCACTTTGCGAACAGTGGAAGGCTTCGCTTTGAACTTTGGATTCAACCATTCGATCTGACTGGCAAAGTTGCAACTCTTTGAATCGTGCAGGTAATTGGAAAGCACTCCTCGCAATTCAAACCCATGCCGCAATTGAAACGACAAGACCGGATCTTGAATCTCACCATTAACAACACGTTCAGCATATTCCTCGGGTGAGATCTGATCCCTGTACTGATGGTATTCCACCAGACGCCCCCCCGCTAGGATACGACGTAAATTGAACTTCTGACACAGTTTGCGCCGAGCTTCGTAGAGAGCTGAACCAATTCCCATGCGATGACAATCCGGATCGACATACACGTCGGCCCCATACAAGGTGTCACCCTCCGGATTATGATTATGAAAATATCCGCTGTCCGTGATTCCCGCCCAAGTGTGTGGACGAATTGGATCGCGCGACAAGTCAACGATCAGACTGGCCACCGCCCCCACTACCTTCCCTTCCAAAACAGCGACCAGTTGGCCTTCCGGAAAAACACGCTGATGACTCCGCAAATGGGATTCTCCCCAAATGACGTTGTCCAGTGAGGTGGCCCCGGGAGTTCGGCCACGGAGTGGCTGAATTAAGCTAATCACCGGGGGCATTGGATGACTACGTTTCTTTGTTCTTATTCCTCATTTAATCTGCTGGCAAGCAGATTAAATCTCTTCTCTCCGCGACAGCGGAGCTCCTTTCCCCCTGGCCAGGGGGAAAATTTTTTGATGTCTTCGACTCATGCTTTTTGGTGGCCACCATTAGGCCACCTTGCGGTTTGCCCTCTCACGGGCTATTTGGGCCGGAGTTTTGTAGCCAAGCGATTGGTGCGGCCTCCAGTGGTTGTAACGCTCAAACCAGTCCTCCAATCGCTCCTGTAACTGCCGGCCATCACTCGGCCCCCATGGGAACACACATTCGTATTTCACGCTTCTCCACAGTCGCTCGATCATCACATTGTCCATCCAGCGTCCGCGCCCATCCTGACTCACCTTCACTCCATGGTCCTCGACCGTGGAAACCCATGCCTCTCCGGTGAACTGCGAGCCCTGATCGGTGTTGACGATTTCGGGCATTTTCTTGGCCTTGGACAACGCTTCGTCCAAGGCTTCCACACAGAACCTTTCATCCATCGTATTGGACAGCTTCCAGGATAGCACTTTGCGAGAATACCAATCCATGACGGCCACCAAATACAGATGCCCATGTTTCATCGGGATGTAGGTGATGTCCGCGCACCAGACTTGATCTGGTCGTTCAATCTCAATGTCCTTCAACAAATAAGGGTAACGCTTGCTCTCCCTGTTAGGGATGCTCAAACGCGGCTTACGGTAGATGGCTTGGATGCCCATTTGCTTCATCAATCCGCTGACCTGCTTTCGACCAATCGGGATGCCATCCCTTTTCAGCGTGGCCATCATTCGTCGTGCTCCAAAGGTTGGATCGATCATGTGGATCTCGTCGATTCTTCGACACAATTTCAGCTTTTCAGCCGACGGAGCCTTGGGCTTGTATTGCGCGGTGGATCGGGCGATGGACAGAAGTTGGCACTGTCGCCGTTGACTTAGCTGTTTGCAGTTGGGCTCGATCATTTCTCGTCGATGTCCAAGCCCAACTGTACGCACTTTTTTTGCAGCCACTCCACCTCCATGGTTAGCTGGCCAATCTTGGCTCTCAGCTTGTCGCGTTCCTCGGTGAAGTCCTCCTGATCCTTGCTTTGACTTCCTTTTTCGAAAGCGGAATCCAGGTTGCCCAGCAGTTGCCTTTTCCAGTCGCTGATCTGCGCTGGATGGACCTCGTATTCGGCTCCGATCTCCGAGGCAGTCTTGATTTCCTTCACGGCCTCCAGGGCCACCTTGGCTTTGAATTTCGCGCTATGGCGTCGTCTCTTCTTCTTGCTCATTTGGTTTTGTCCTTTGACTTGCGTCATCCTACAAAACCCCGGCTAACGTTCAATTCAGCTTAACCTCTGGCCCAGTTTTCCGGGGCCACCTCACAGAGCCATGGTCGGGTAGGCCTTTCGGTTGAGTTCCACCAAGGATGGGATGTCGGACAGGTTGGCCTGTCGGATACGAATACGGGGCTTTTTCATGGCTTTTCAGACAATGTCAGAGCCCCGGGAGAAAAATAGTTCTGAGCGCATTTAATTAACCGTTGCTTAGATGCTTCTAACAGATAAAAAATGCAAGTGCGAATTGATGCGAACTTGAAGAAAAAATTACAAAGTCGGGACTGTCCCCTGCTAACAGGGATGGAAAACAATCCATGGGTTCAGCTCTTTTCAGTCCCAAGCATCGCCTTGGTATCTTCCGTAATCTTGTCCTTGTGATTGAAAAGGTGCAGTATCTGGTCTTCATCAAACCCTAGAACTTCAAAATAAGGTTCTTTTTTCAATGCCTCTTCAAGAGCAGGCTCGTTCTGACCGCACAGATTGGATACCTTACTGGCAAGATGGGTTATACTGACGGCATCCCAATGTTCGGTAGCTTCATCGGGATTGTGGTAAAAGGTACAGCAAGCTTTGACAACTCCCGGGAGATTCCACCGTTCACAAGCCCGAGCACCTGCTTTTTGATGCAATCGATTGGTCATGCTGATCAAACCCCTGTGGGGAGGATTCATAGGAATGTAGAGCCCCATTTCACTGACCATTTGTAGTATAATGGGTTTTCCAACTGTATGGAGCAACCCACACATAAACTGTTGGTCACCATCTTTGTTCAGCATGATCGCCATTTCCCTTCCCAAATAGGCGGACCGCACAGCGTGGCTGAGCACACTGTCCATGAGAGGTTCCAACCCTTTGGCTTTGAATATGGAATCACCAAAAGTCAGGATGGTGGCAAATTCGCCGATCACTTTATAGCCGACCCGCATGATCGCTTCCTGAAGAGAATTGACCGATTCACACCCAGCAAACATGACTGAATTGGAAAATCGCAAGACGTGCCCAGCCAACGACTGATCCCGCTCCACCAGAGCAGTGATATTGTCCAAGCTCTCCCCGTAATCCGAAAGTCTGCCGATCAGTTTTGTGGCGATAGTAGGCAAAATGGGCAACTTATAATCACCATTCATGAGCTTTTTCTCAACCGCTTCGCCCAAGCATGTGTCATAGTAATCCAAAGTTGTCGTTTCCTCTAAACGAACCATCACATCTAAATCGACGGAGTAGAGAGATGACTTTAACAACAAAATACAGAATCCATCCCCACCATATCAAAACGCAAAGCAACCAATGAACAGAATCTTTGAGTCTGTACGCCAACTGGCATGAAGAGTTAAACCTACCTGCAGCATCCCCGAGTAGAACGTGCCGTCCCTGGCGCGTCCCTTGGAGTGTTCGAATTGTTATCACCTCCCGTTTAGGGAAGTCTACGGTTCTCAATACCCCTTCCTCTTTACAAACGCGCACCGAGGAGTTTGGTGGTCCATTGCATCAGGCTTTCCTTTGAACAGCATACTTGAATAAAAATGCCACAAGGGGCGGACCGGGACGGTCCGGTCTACCTGCAAAAAAGGCCGGACGCTGATGCGCCCGGCCTTGTGCTTAATTTGTAGTGATGATCCGGGGATCTTACTGAACGGCTCGGTAGAACTTCTGCGGCGCGTCAGCGGTCACGCTGAACGGGCTGGAAGCTCCAGCCACGTCGCTGTAAGGACCGGTCACGCTGTCAGCTGACTGCAGGGTTCCTTCGTAGGTGATGGCAATGTTGCCACCATCATTAGCGATGGCAATGGCAGCGCCACCAGCAGGAGCGTCGGGCAGTGAGGTCATGTAGTTCACTGCGTTCAGGAACAACTTGGCGCCGTCGGCTTCCAAGTCGTAGATACCTGCACCTTGCGAGGTGAATCCCTGCTCACGGCTACCGGTCAGGAAGACCATGCGGTGTCCGGACAAGGTGTCGGCTCCACCATTGGCAAGCGTGGTTCCAGCGGCGAATTCGCCGATGACCATTCCGCCAACTGTTGGGTCATCCGAGGTTCCAACGGTTGCAACCAGTTTTCCACCACCAACAATCGGATTGTTATTGATGGAAACACCGCGCTGAACGTTGTCGAGTGCAGTGACGATTCCAGCGTAGTCGTTCACCATCAGACCATCTCCATCCAACGCAATGTCAGCAAAGATGGGGTGGTTCGGATCGTTGGCCAACAGCTTGATCACACGATCGGTATCGACCATGGTGGTGCCGGTCGTGTAACCCAGACGACTGGTGCGCAAGATATAACCACCGAGAATCAAGGTCGGGGTTTCCACGCTGTTCCAGGCAGCCGCTTCGGCAGCATCCTGGTAGTCGCCACTTGGAACCGAACGGCTGATGATCACGAGATCGTATTCGTTCAGAGCCGCCACGTCAGGAGTTCCTGAGGTTTGAACGCGGGTCACGTTGTGTCCTGCTTTACGCAACAGATCGGTGTAACCTTTATCAGCAGCTTCGGTGAAACCGGCTGCAGCTGCATCCGCACCAGGCTCATTGTCAGCAGGATGGAAACTCACCCATGCGATGTCAATGCCGGTAGCTTCAGCAATGGAACCACCTTCACGACCTGCGCGGAAGTGTTCTTCCACTCGCTCGCCAGGGATGGCCTTGTTGAAGATCGCCACAGCATCGATGGCACCTTCGAAGTGGTTGCCGGTTGCGTCATAGACACCACCACCACCGATGTGCACGTTGAAGTCAGCAGCACCATAATTGGCCGTTGCTCCCCCACCGCTGTTGATCAGCACACCATCAAAGTAGTTCACGATCTGGCCACCATCCGCGATGGTTGCCACGTGATGCCACTCGTCATCCGGGAATTCATAAGTGGTATTCAGAGAACCGCCACCAGGAGTCCAGATCTGAATGGTGGTGCCGTTGATGAATCCGTATTCCACGGTGTCATTTTGACCAACGATACCCACACGGCTCCAGCCATTGTCTTCACGATTGGTCGGCTTCACCCAGTATTCCAAGGTGAAGGAATCCAGATCGCTCAACCAGGAGCCTTGAGCATCGATCCAGATAGCATCGAGGTCGCCATTGAAGGAAGCGGCTTGGTTGTCTCCAGCAAAACCAAGGAAGCCTTCGCTGGAGTTCGGACCCTCTTCGGTGGTCACATCCCATTCGAAGGAATCGTCAGGACCCGCACCAGACATCCAGAGACCATCAGCATCGCTGCCGAGTGTTCCATGGTTGCTGGACACCTGACCGCTGTCGCCGTCAAAGGTGTAGAATACGATCGGACCGTCTTCCAGAATGATGTCGGTGTAGGTCACGATGTTGACGGTGAAGTCCTTGGTGGATCCGGCTGCAAGTGCGTTACCGAACAAGTCGTTCACACCACCAGCAGTCAGGGTGTAGGCTGCACCAGGAGTCAAATCTCCAGTGGTCAACAAGACCGTGCTGCCGGTAGCCTGAGCTCCAGAAACATTAACACCTCCACTGAGACTGAAGTTGCCGGCTTGTGAGCCACTGGCTTCATCAATGCGTTCGTTGAAACGAACGATCAGAGTATTGGCCGAAGTAGCTGAAACACCCACGATCGAAGGAGGATTTCCGTCACTTTCAACCGTCACCGTCGCCACATCACTGGTTGCAGTCACCGTGGGAACGGTCAAAACAACGCGGAATTGAACGCCTGTATCAGCAGTGGTCAACACCCCGGTATCCAGAGAGTCGGTGGTAGCACCCGCCACATCGCTAAAGTCGGAACTTCCGGCGGCAGCAGTCTGCCATTGGATTCCAACCGAATTGCCATAGGCGGATGTGCCGCTGGCGCCAATCGTCAAGGTGACGGACTGACCTTCATCAATAGTTACACTGGAAGGTTGTTGTTCAATCGTGACTTCAGCTCCGTTAGGATCGAGATAAGTTCCGATCAAGGAACCAGTCAAAGTAGGAGCATCGCCATCAGTTGGATCAGGATCCAAGCTGCTGATCACGGTCGCTGCCACACTGTCACCACCGCCACCTTCGGTGTGGATGGATTCGAGGTAATAACGTTCTCCGCCATTCAAGGAGATATCGAGCGTGGGCCATTCGCTGTCAATGAAGAAGTCGGAACGTTTGTCATCCACTTCGCTCGTTCCACCAACGGAGTTCCAACTACGGGCATTGGACCAACCTGATTCACGGGCGATGACAAGCTTATTGGCAGGATCATCATCGGTACTCAGGAAGAGATCGGAAGGATCGTCTGAGTTGGTAAAGAAGATGTAGTTGCCATCATCAGGCGGAACGAACCAGCCAACCAATTGGTTGCCGTAGTTGCTGCCGCTTTCATTTGATCCGTCCGGACCATATTCCCAGTAGGGTTCGAGAGACACCCATGTAGGATTATCAGGGAAACGTGGATCCGCACGCAGACCATCCAGATTGTTGGTGGTCATGTTTTCCCAGAACTTGTGCAAAACAACACCTTCCTGCCACACGAATGTGGAGAACTCCATGGTAGCTGCAGCGATAGCATTACCAAACAGGTCCTGAACCTTGGTAACTGTCAGATTCAGCATGGTGCCTTCGTCCTGTTTGCTGGTGGTCAATATGACTGTATTATCATTCGGCGCATCAGCAACAGTGGCATCGGTCACACTGACGCCCCCGGAGAGCTTGTAGTTGGAGGCATCACCACCGGTGGCTGCATCGACAGGTTCTGAAAAAGTAACCTTCACCACGGTAAAGGTTTCGGAACCTGTCACGAATGTGAGGGTAGGAGCAACATCGTCGCTGTTGACAGCAACAACGGCAGCATCACTAGTGGCCGAACCATCGGCACCTGTCACAGCAACCGTATAAGAACCGGCATTATCGGTAGTAACTCGATCAACGGTATAGCTTGCGCTGGTTGCACCATCGATATCTGTTCCATCCTTTGCCCATTGGAAGGAATAAGGAGGTGTCCCGGACACTTCAACGGAGAGCGTCACAGACTCCAAAGCGTCAACCGTAGTGCCAGCGGGCTGACCGGTGATAGTCAGGGGACCGGATGGAACATGAGAAGAAAGAAATTCACCCGGGATAGGCAGAAACGGATCAATGATGCCGTTCGGATCTTCCACGGCAACAGCGAGGTTGTCACCGCCGCCACCTTCTTTGACCAAGGCTTCAATGTAATAAGCCTGGCCTTGTTGCAAGGTGATCGTCGCACCGCCATCGGCGTTCGTGTCAGGCCACTCAGTGCCTGCGAAGGTGCTGGAATTTTTATCCTCCAAGGTACTTCCGCCACCAACGGATTCCCAATTACGAACACCGGACCAGCCAGACTCCTGAGCAATCAGTTTTTTATTGGCAGGGTCCGAATCGGTGCTGAGGAACAAATCAGATCCATCATCCGCAGACAACCAAAAGGTATATTCTCCAGTTGCTGGAGGATGGAAATACCCAAGAATCTGGGCTCCATAATTATCGCCGTAAGCATTGTTCGCCCCCACTTCAATGTCACCACTTGGATCCGGATTCCATTCGAAATAAGGAAGCCAGACCTGGACATCATAGTTGTCCGGGAACCTTGCATCTCCAGTGAGGTTCGCCACCGCCGTGCCGCCGATATCCAGCCAGGCACGTCCTGTGATGACCTCCTGGGGTGTTGATGGCTGTGCGACGGCCTGACCAACGGTCAAGACCAAGGCAGCCAATCCCGCCAAGAATTTGATTTTGTTTTTTAGTTTGTTCATATACTTCATTATGTTTGTGTGGCTCACGGGCGTCCCACCAGGAACGTCCACCCCTACACAGATCTGTAACATTGCATTTGCAATATTGGTCAACCTGTGCATCGACAATGAATTAAGCCAGCGAAGCTTATTTTCACGCCGGAATCAATCTTATTTGGTGATTTGTTCGTTATTTGGAGGATTTAGCTGTTAGCCGTTAGCTGTTAGCCGTTAGCGGGTTGGTTCATTTCGGTAGTGTTGGTGGCAGGATTTGCAGGTGGTTTTGATTTGTTTGAGCTTGGTGGTTGCTCGCTCTAACTGCCTGTCTTCCAGAGCGTCTTGAAGAACAACGACTTCCAGTTCGGCTTGGTCAAACCTTTTTTGGAGGTCCCCAGAAGCATCTGCCCCCAATAAACGCGTAGACTCGTGCAAAAGTTCGCGTAGAATGAGCGCTTCCTGCCCGGCGTCCAGATCTGCATGCGAATCCGGAGCTTTCCACTGGTTTGCTTCCAGAAGGAGCAATCGATCAAATACCCGATCCATCTTAGCCATCGATTCAGCCAGATCACCGACTTGAGCCGCTTCAACTAACTCAGGTAAAACGGCATCCGCATCCGGGGGGCGAAACGTTTCCACATCGCGCCACAGGCCTGCGTAATCACGACTGGTGCCTGCGACTTCGAGAATCCGACACCCCTCTTCAGGCCCCATTCGACCATCCGCCATGCAGGCAATGGCCGCTGCCACCGGTCCCCGATGCCGACCATGGTGGCAATGGATGTAGACCTTGCCGGTTGTTTCGCGCATCGCGTGGACAATGGATAGCGCCGCCTCCTTCTCAATCCCATCATATCCAATTGGAACATGAATATAACGAAGTCCCTGCTTATTCGCTCGCTCAAGATCAGGCCGAGCACCATCGACACTGATGACCGTGCGGATTCCCATTTCAGACAACTGCAGAAACGCTTCTTCCCCATGAGGTTCACCTCCGGAATAGACACGATCAGAAACTTGAATCAGGTTCTGCAAAACCCCGGATTCCCGGGCGGCAAGGATCAACTTATTCGGTAAAGGGTCCACATCCGGATGCCATGCCCCTGATTCATGCCGACACCCCGAAACCAACAAGCAAGACAAAGCGATCACCACCCCGAGCCCCCCACCCAACCGCCACATCAAATCCAAATCTTTAATCGAACACATACGCTTCATTCCCAAACCACCACCCCACCGACTAACACCTAACACCTAACACCTAACACCTAATAGCTAACCACTACCAACAGCAAACCATGAAGCCCCGTTCGAAAATTCCAATCCAAAAAGTAATTTATAAGAGCATTTATTTGAAACTTGGGTC
>Ga0255768_10000326_pt1 | contig 49225 bp, 61 predicted proteins | sample 071ome_33_FD_179983 | JGI IMG/M metagenome (GOLD analysis project Ga0255768, IMG submission 179983) | Coastal salt marsh microbial communities from the Groves Creek Marsh, Skidaway Island, Georgia - 071412AT metaG (version 2) | ecosystem: Environmental > Aquatic > Marine > Intertidal zone >... | reverse complement strand
GATACTGAGTCAGCGAAGGGAAGTTACCATGGTGGTATTGCTTCCACATATCTGTTTCGTATTTACGACCGGCATCGTCATTATCGAAGTAAGTATGGTAGTCATAGTTATTCGCGATGAGCCATTTAATCTGTTCACGACTGAGATTACCGTTCGTACATAGAATGCGACCATCCCATCCCTGATCCAGGAAGCTGGCCATGTCGTTCTCACCCTCGACGATCGCCGTCTTACTCCCACTACCGACCATATAGAACTGGATATCATTAAGCCACGTATCTTTCTTCTGCTGGAAATGCTTCGATTCCTTGTCTGGATTCTTCATCGTAAAACGAGATATCTGACCAGACCACGTATGGGCGTACATGAAAACATTCTTAGGAAAGTAATCTCGTAAACCGTCGTTCTTAGTACCAGATACCAGACCTGATTCTAAAATCTCCTCTCGAGTAAAACCTTCTCTGAGTAAGCTTTCCCATAGACGTCCATCGCTCCATCCGACCTTCATCGTCTTAAGCGTATCGATATCATGACCTTTAAACTTCGTCTGGTAATCCAGAGGCGTCATTCCTCCCAGTACTTCGTACTCTGTAATATTCAGTTCCAGAATACGCGAGTAATACTGCGAAGCGAATAGCGTAATTTTCGCACGGGAACCTTGATCCGGTAACTTCACATCGAACTTACGAGCGATATCCAGAACGGCAGCCATACTGCTATCGTGCTTCTTAACGACCTTAACTAGGTCGATAATGTCTGCCGGCCATCCATCGTAATCACAGTCGCCGAAACATTTAGCGAAACCTTCTTCTCCATCGTACTTAATACGGAAACACCCGTGCCCACCGTGTACTGGACACTCGTCTTCTTCCGTAGTGTACGTGTCATCACCAACTTTCTTCAGGGGGCCGAGATATGCCTCTGCCGCCTCTAGGAAGTCGACTTCTGACTTAATTAATTCAAATACATTCATGTATTACCAATCTCCAAGAACTATCTCCTCGAAACCTTTATTAGCCGCAGCATCTGCCATCTCATTCAGATCGTGACCGTCATGACCTTTAACCCAGACGAAATCGAAATTACGCCAGATAGGACGAAGGGATGCGACTTGTTGCCATAGATCCTTATTCTCTACAGGCTTCTTCTGGCTCGTTTTCCAATCTTTAAGAATCCAACCCTTAAGCCATTCTGTAGCGCCCTTAAGCACATATTGAGAATCTAGATAGATCGTAACAGGAACATCTTCATCTAAAGTACGAAGGGCTTCTATTGCTTCGATGAAAGCTTTAAGTTCCATACGATTATTCGTAGTATTCTCATCGCCGCCGAAGTACGAATTACAGATTCCTCTACTATCCTTTATCACATAACCCCAGCCGCCCGGGCCGGGATTACCTTTACAACAACCATCTGTAGCTACTTCTATCACTGTGCGTCGATCCCCACTCCTGAGATGTAGTTATTATTCTCAACTACGATAGATAACATAGGAGCTTCTGTTAAAGGCTCACCCTCCCATGTGTGATGACCGTTATTTCTCTCCATACGAACGCCGTTAAGGAATACACTGTCGGCACCTGAAGTAACCGTCACTTTAGTCTTACCGATTATGCAAGGATTTAGGGTCTGAGAGATAACTACGCTCTTATCACGAGGAGCACGGATGTACCCGTTGTTACCGATATAGATAGATACATCGTTAGGATTATTAATAACCCAGCCCGCGTATAAAGAATCGCAAGATTCACCCGGAGCTATCCGACCATACCCGCCGGAGCCGTAATGGAAGTTCTTATTGATAAGGAGGTTAGTACCTGTATGAGACCATTCTCCACCGATGATACGCTTATATCGACCTACGCGGTTAACATTGCAGAAACGCGTAGCCTCAGACATATCGATAAACTCACGGCTCACATCCTTGAATGAATAATTATTTTCACCGTCTTCCACTAACAAAGTACCTGAAGGCCCTTGCGAGTTTACCAATAGGCCTCGGTTATTACGCAGATTCGTCTTACCGATGGCTGCTGCAGGATCTCCCATATACATACCGAAGTAGCGATTCCAATCGCTCTCAGTGAATAGAGTAGTGTCCTCGATAACTGGACCTGCGTTTCCGATTAATAATTTATACATTAGATTAATTCCTTACTTTCGTCTACGTACTTAATGAGATCACCTGCCGTTCCGCGAGCGCCATTCTTACATAGAGATTCAAATTCGCAGTACTTACATTGACTGCCTCGAGAGTGATAGAACTTACCGCTGCTGATTACATTGTCTATTGCGGTATCTATCTTATTGACCAGCCAGGGCCTCGTCTTGGATTCAATTAGATCGCCGTATATCTTCGGGCCTTCAGACAATTCGCCTGCCTCGATGTAATAGATATAGGAATGACCGACTTCGAACTTTTCGTTCGCGAAGTAGTCTAAGACGAGATAGCTGCTGAGTTGAGGGGAGTGATAGCGAGTTAAGAAACCGCCTCCGCCCTTCTTATGGTCGATAACGATACTCTTCTGCTTAGGGGTTCGGGCGGTATAGTCTATTACACCACGGAAGTATGCATCCTCAGAGAAGAAGTCTACTGGCTCGAAATTCACATCGATAGCCAGTTTCTTTTCCGGTTCAGCATAGATGAAGTCTTCCGCTTCATCACGATCGTGCATCATGCGGTTGAACTTATGGATATGAGGAAGAACATCCTCGACGCGCTTCCATAGTTCTTCACCTAATATATCGAAATGCTCTACCTTAGCTTCTTCATACGCTTCGGCGATAGTACGGCCGTCCTGCATGAGCTCAAGGATGTAGTGCATAGCAAGACCTAAGTCTCTCGCATCAGTATCTTGATCAGGATCCGTATGATCCAGCTTAATAACGTACTTCAGGTAGAATTGAAGCGGACACTTCTCCAGCATCTTAATGCCGGACATCGACCACGCCCGGTCAGTCCAATGTTTCATGCACACTCTCTAAATACTTAAGTGGGATATCTTTCAGTAATTCAGGAATAACCGTATCACCTTCTAGTGTCTTTAGTACTTCGACAACTAGTAATATAGCGAGCGGGTCTACTCCCTCTTTTACACCTTTCTTTAAGATTTCATTTGTAGTAGCCATAAATCCTCGACATACAGACAAAAAAATAGCGGGTACATCTCTGTACCCGCCGTATGGATTAAACCTTGTAGCCGTCACCAGCATCTGAGTAACCGTCATTAACATAACCGTCGTCACCAGACACATCGTCGTAGCCGCTAGAGCCACCTTCGTATGCAACAAGGGTTTTGATCTGGCAGTCATATAGGCGAAGAGATACGCCTACACCAGAAGTAGCCATGTTGTATGGAACCAGGTGAGCACGACAACGAACAGTAGAGCCGTTACCAATGTTTAAGTTTGAAGTATCTTCGATACGCTTACCAGTAGAATCAACCAATGGTACTTCGAAGTGATTTACTTCACCGTTTTCTTTTACGTAAGCCGCTTTACGCTTAAGCTTGAACTGAATAGAACCGTCCTCTAATTCTTCGTAAGGATCGATATCAGACATCTTAACTGCCTTAGCCTTCTTACCTGGCTTCTTCTCAGCTTCTGCCTGTTCAGTGAAATACTTAAGAGCAGCTTCTTTGACTTCCTGGATCTTAGCGACCAGGCCCTTCGCATCTTCTGCGGATACGTTTAGGTTAACCTTGAAATCACCTAATTCAGAGAACTTAGTGTCAGGCTTAATTAGGTGAGCCCACTCAGTCTTACCGAACGGGGTAGTAATCATTTCAGGTTGATCAGTCATATATACTCCTTTGTAAATTATGCGCGAGCGATGCAACTTGCTCACGTCTTTATTATAACATCATGCTCTTCGTTATTTAAGAGGGGGTCTACAGTAACTCCTGCAGTTCCTCTAGCGTGTACCACCCTTCGAATCTCTCTGGAAGGATACCCGCTCTTACTTCAGCTTTCTCACCTTCCGTCAAAAAGATGTCACTGGATTTTTCCACGCTCGGCCTCCGGCTTCTCGATATCGATTATCATGGTATTACCATTATAGGAGCCTAAGATCTTCTCTCCGGAAGTTAGGGCAGCTCCAATCTGATCCATAATATCAATGTCTACTTTAGGGTTATTGCTATTGAACGACAATCTGATCTGATTATCTAGCTCTGCAATGTCTACTTTGATCATGATTTCCTCCTTTGATATATCTATTTTATACGATTTTTCCAGTGCCCGCCTAGAAAAAAGTAAAATAAGTATACCTACTTCAATAAACCTAGTCCCACTGTTATAATGGAGTAGGTATCATTACGGTAATGGAGGACTAATGAATATCAGTCAATATTATGCAGAGATCTGCAAACAACCTATTCTATCAGCCGAAGAAGAGAAGCATCTACTGGATGTATACTTCGACGAATGGGCGCCGCAGTCCCTCAAGGACAACGCCCGGAACACCCTTATCGCCAGTAATATGCGATTTGTTTTTAAACGTGCCAAGGCGCTGAGTAAGGGTGATATCGACCAGTTCAGTGAATTGATTGCCGCAGGTAACGAGGGATTGATTGTAGGCCTAGATAAGTTCGACCACTCCAAAGGCATGAGATTCTTAACGTATGCCGGATGGTGGATCTACCAGCGTCAGATGAAGTCTATGAATGATTTCCGCCTGGTGTCGCTACCTACGCAGAAACAACAACTATCCGTGAAGATCAAGAAGTATAAAGAAGAGCTAGGATATACGCCGACTATGAAGCAGCTGGAAGAGGAATTTCCTGATGCGAATAAAAAGGATCTGCACGAGTTGAATCAAACTGCATTCTTGACTTTCTATTTAGATTGCGTAAACGAAGATGAGATCCCTACATTCGAAGGTCTAGCAGAAGTGGATTATGGTCTGCTGCTGGATAAGCTAGAAGAGGCGATCGATGCATTCGGAGAAGATGCCGATCTGGTACGTAAGCTATACGGCACTACGATGGAGGGACGTAGACTGTCCTACTCCGAGATCATTCAAGATCACCCAGGTGTCAGCCGCCAGTACTTGAAAGATCTAAAAGAAAGAGCACTGGACGTGCTCAAGGAAAGATTAGGAGGCTAAGCCTCCTTTTTAGCTTATGCCGCGACAGTGTTCGGGACGCTGTCTACTTCCGGCTTTGCATTTGCTAGAATCTCAATCACCTTAGAACTACGAACTTCGTCCCAAAGATCTTTATCTTGAGAGTACTCTACAGGATTGTCCTTAAAGACTTTATCCGTAGACTCCATACCTTCGAGAGTTAGATAGTATCCTAGCTTCTCATCGCCAAGATCTTGAACTACATCCTTAGCTTGCTGAACCACATCACCTTTAGGGTTGATGTTAATCAGGCGACAATACAACTGCTTTAACTTGCGGTAAGTACTCATATGTATTCTCCTTAGTTTCCTTACATTAGACTTATAACGAAATTCAACTAGATATTGACTTTCGAAAGTCGGAATAACGCACCGAAATCAGATCGTATCTCCTCAATACTTCTAAGGTAATAACCTTCTATTTTCGGATAGTCTATATACATAGCTTTGCACACCGAAATCAAGTCCTCTGTTATATATGTTGTCCAGAACTCTCTATCCTTATGCACCTCTTTATTATAATGCATAGCTATGTTTCTTATACCGCCTAAGTATGTAACATTCAGCAGGAGAGGATCACACCCCTCAAGCTTCTTCTCCATCATCCTTTCGAATAACTCCAGTCCGATGAAATTTCCGTCCCCGCTTACATTCCTCTGCCTAAGTACTCTAAGAGTATTGGCCATATTTTTAAGTTGAGCGTAATTCATGTTACCTCCTCTGAGGTTCACTCACAGCGTATTTACGCTTACTATACTTATAACATATAGAGAGTACCGTATGTAAAAAATCGGCAGGCCACATTAAGAGGGCCTACCGATTGGTAGTAATACTGACAGAGCTACTACCATAACTCATGTCAGAGGCGCTTGCTGTGAGGAGACGATTCAGGCTGCCTAACCTGGATCGAATGATCTTGCGAGGGGTTAAGATCAAACACTACAAGCCCCAGTCCGATGTGGCTAATGTACCACATATTTCTTATAACAATATACTTATAGGTTATTCAATGTGACTAGGGATGTAAGTTTATTCTTATCGAACAGAGAATCGAAGTCACTCAGGACATATCGTACCTTACTAAGGTTCAGATCATGTCGTAGACCTTTAGCCATTTGAGAGCCTGGTCTGCAGTCTTCTAAGTAATTCGCTATATCATTAGATGTAGCTTCATACGTCCTAAGTATTTCGGTCCAGAAATCCTTATCATTCCTTACGAAACCTTCATTCTCTTTTGCAAAGTCACAGAAGTCGTTCATACTCCCCAGTATCATGAACTCCTGAGAGCTGGACAATAATGCCAGCGGACCTGCATCGTCCTTCTTCTCCTCGTATTTCTGCTTAGCTTCCATTAGTTCCTCTCGGTAAGCTTTAGCATAGTCCTTAAAAACAAAGTATCCAATCATTTCCGTTTCCTTTGGCTTATGTTGAGATCCTTACTATACTTATAACATAACTGGTCTGCGCTATGTAAAAGAGAGCCTAAGCTCTCCTGCTGTGTGCCGCATTGTGCGGCTTCTAGCGATTGGCGTCTACGTCCATGTGATTAACTATTTTTATTATTTCCCCGGCTTACCGCCGCCGTTAGGAAATCCAGACCAGTTATATGTAGACACTTACATACCCATTATATTCGTTATTATTTCTGCGTGTTCTTCGAGAGTCTTCTTATCCAGAAGTAACTCAGGATTATCTACCAATTTCTTTGTTAACTTAACTAGTGGATTATTCTCCATCTCTTCTAATATCTCTGGAGGCATCTGCTGCTCGACGGCGTTGCTCACACGCTCGCCTGTCTTCAGATACTCTTCCCAGAAATCGATCTCTTCTCCGAAATCATCCAGGTTACTTTGCACGAACGAAAGTAATACTCCTAGATCCGACATTGCCCTGATCTCATACATCTGATCTACCGTATCAGATGCTACCAGGGTCTTAACGATTACTAAGTCGATCTTCTCTAAATCGATATCGTCTCCTATCGCCTTGTTTAATTCTTCTGCATAACGTTTGAATTGCGCGTACGTTAAATCCATTCTATCCTCGTCGGGGTGAAGAAAAATATCCTTCACATATTACTTATAACAAAATTGGGAATACTTATTTAGACCGATTAATATAGTCTACAAGTATCTGTTCGTTGATCGCCTTGCGGTCTCCTATCCTACTCCATACGAATTCCTCTATCGAATCCTTTGTGATGAGTATATAGTAGTCGCAATCCTCTTCCTGACCTATCCGGTGTATCCGATCCTGCTGCTGTAGGAATCGCTCTAGACTCCAGGACATAGACCAGAAGATTTGCGTATGACATCTAGTATCGAAATCGGGAAGGATCTCCACATCTTTATCTAGATTCTCTGGATCTTCGCCCAGTACGGTTATGCCATAGTTAACCGCTTGAGATTGACATACCAAAACCTGGCACGTACCACTTTTATTGAAGGAACGAACAGTTCCTCCAGTATCTTTAGAGCCTCCTTTAATGGACATATATTCTATACCCATCTTATCAAGAGTCTCTGAGATCTGTTCATATTCTGCAGATAGATTATACCAGACGATAGTCTTTCGTCCTGCACATTGATTTTCGAGTAGATTTCTGAACTCACGCTCTTTATATGAGTCGAGCCATATAGTCTCGCGTTTACCTTTATCAGGCTTCTCTGTCGGCATCCCCCATAGATCATCAATATCGCCATCTGATTCATATCGATAGGCGAAGCCGTTACTGACCTGCATTAGCTTACCAGACAGAGTCAGAGCATTATCTACCTCGAGGTACCTATCTTCATCGATCTTACAGATTAGGTTACTTGATAGTTCTTCAGTAACCCTTTGTTGACTAGGTGTTTGATCTACATAGATTGGATGGAAGTGCTTATCAGGAAGATCTAACCATTCGTCCTTGGTCATAACAATAGAGCACGCGGCTAGGGTATCTCTAATCTCACTGATCTTATGCTTAGCTACACCTGTCACAAATGATCTACCATTCTTAAGCTTAGCCTTATGTGCATAGAACTCTTCAAATCTACCATACGCAGTGGACACTAGACTAGGCTCGATGAATCGTACAGGAGCAAATATATCTAATGCACCTTTATTGATAAGCGTACCTGACATGATCACTCGATAATCTATCTTCTGACTCAGTTTAGTTATCGCCTTGGTACGAGAAGTAGTCGTATCCTTAATCAAACCCTCGTCTATCGCTATGAAATCGAAACCGATGGCCGCCAACTGTTCATACCCAGGCGCCACTTTCTCATAGTTACAGACGATGATATCTGCGTTCTCGATCTCCTCGAGTTCTTTAGCATGCTCTTCTGGGATTCTTTTTATGTCACGCCTAGCCGAAGATAGATTGCTCTTAGCCCGCTTGTATCCGGCGGTACCTTCTTCATGCTTGTCTAGTTCGGCAGCCCATTTAGTTGCCCGTGTCTCTGCACCGAGGAGCCTATCCTTCCAACTGGTAGATTTCAGAACGTATACCTTCTTATCCGGCCTGTGTTCTTTAACCTCATCTTCCCAGACGAACAAAAGAGCCTTGGGGCAGACTACGAGGGACTTCCGGAACCCCATTAGCTTGATATAGTTCAGAACCACGAAGGTCTTACCTAGCCCGGGCTCTAGGAGTAAGCCGGCTGAACCGTGCGTATAGAGGTATCTCAGAGCCAGCTCCTGATGCGGATACGGCGTATTGAGCCAGGGGAAATCTTCAGGTATTTCCTTAAGTTCTTCCTTTGCTCGTAAAATATCTACAAGACGCTTATTGGCATCAATCGGTTTCTTGTAAACCTTCTTGAGCCGACCTATTATGTCCTGAACGATCGCAGGCCTTTTAGGGAACACGAAGTGACCCTTCACCCTAAGGAACGCAGGGAAACGTTTCAAGATGTTGCTTTCCGTAGCACCATCTGGAATTATCTCGAAGTTAGCTTCGTTATAATCCGTAATTCTCATAATTACACCATGTTTGCAAACAAGGAGGCTCCATGCCTAATATTACTGAACAGTTAGAGGTAGTACAGTTCTACACTCCTTCTGACCCTTATTACTTCGAGGTTGATAATCGACCTCTGACCAACCTGGCGAATAACATTAACCTGTTGGCGCGAAATGCAGATGACTCTGCTGGACGTTCTGCCCGATCTGAGATGGCAGCTGCTTCTACCGCCCTAGCCTTATGTGGCGTAGGCGACCCTGCCCGCACCACCTGCGGTGGATACGTGGGTGAATATAAACTACCGGGCGGCCTGGATATCGACATCGGCTACGGCTTCGGGACATGGTTCACTACCGTAAGCGGCTCTGTAGATGTACAAGTCCCATATATCGGCGTGCACGATGAAGCCCGCCGTGTCAACGTATCGGTATCTCCAGGTACGGACGGTTACGTTCGTCGTACAGAGATCTGGGCAATCCCGACTGATGCAACCACTAGTTCTCGAGTTCCTTCCGGTGAATCGGAGATCCGAGAAGTAGATATCATCACTCAGGTCACTCCTGATTACGATGCTACTGCAGGCTACATCATGTCTCCTCCTAGTACTTCAGCCATCCACTTAATGGATATCGTAGTACCGGAACGTTCTGTAGCCTTATCAGAGGATATGATCACTCTTCGATATATGAAGACATTCGAGCAGACCTCTAACCCACTAGCCAGTGCTAAGGCGGACTACGTACATCACGTAGTAGAGCTAACGGGTAGTACTCCTCGTGATCTAGTCATCCCCCTAGCCGGCTCTGACATCAATGTTAATCAGATCGATGCATGTGAAGTATTCCTACAGGGTGTTAACCAGTTCTACTGGCTATACAGTCCTGGCGCGAACACTATCACAGTAACTGATAAGAACGGTACTCCTGCACAGATCAGCTCTGACGTAGAAGTACGCGTACGACAGCTTACGCTCTCGCTTTAATCCTCTCGATCATCTGACGCCCTTTGGATTTCCAATAGGGCTTCATATCTTCATTGGCATCGCGGACATTCCTATTGATACTCTGAAGTGATTGCACTTCAGAGATCTGTAGGCCTAGTCGTTCGGCCAATCCTAAGGCCTCCCTGGCCTCTTCAAAATACGTATCTTTCATCGTTTCCTCAATTTCCAAAAGATCCAAAGTACAACAAGTACGATTAATATAGCAGCTGTGATCATAGACCACTTAGCCATCCAGATATAGAAAGCCATTACGACAGGCATTACCCACGCAACGAACCCATAACTAATCATAATAAAGGCTAGAGCCGCGATGGCTAGCCAGAAAAGAATCTTCTTTAACATAATACTCTCACAATTCAAAATAAGCGTTCGGATCGAACCAGGTCTGCTCGCTGTTATACCCTACCGGGTTACACAATACTCTTGTGCCATCTAAAAGATAATCCCACACTTGATGCACATGCCCGTGAACCCATACGTCCGGGCGAGGTGTCATCTCAGTGAAATAACATGGATTATAAGGATCGCCTTCATAGTCTCGGTGGATACTCTTAGCGCTTGGGGCATGATGAGTGACGAATATACATTTCCTATCAGTATCGATCGATTCTAAGAACTTCTTCGATTCCCAATGCTTGGCCGTAGTATCGATGATCCGGGCTTTCCATTTATATGGATCCGCCTGAGGACCTGTACGAATATACTTATAGTCATTCATCATAGGAAAGTCGTGTTGTTCATAACCCCAGAGATCCGTCCACATAGTACACCCGGCGATGAGTACATCTCCGAATTCGATCGTCTCATCTTCGAGTAGATGATAGTTCTCTATGTGTTCTGTACGTTCTTTGAACGATTTAAGGGATCTAGTAAGAGACCCTCCGTAGTACTCATGATTACCCGGGACGTGAACTACCGCCTTGAACCGCTTACAGGTTTCCTCTACTCGAGTTACTGCAGAGCCCTTCTTGAACTCCGTCCAGTCACCAGCTACTATCAGTACGCAATCCTCCTCGCCTTCAATATAGCTATTATGAACATCACTGATATACCTAAATTTCTGCATCCTTACCTCTGCTAAAAGAGAACCTAGAGGTTCTCTAGAAGCTACCCTACTGGGCAGCTTCAGTTGTTTCAGACATTACAGTCTCATCGGACTTAGCCTTACTTTGACGGTACTTGTGGATACCGTAGCCGATACCTACCGCTGTAGCCGTTACGCCTAACGCAACTGCAGCACCTTTAGGAGTCATTAGACGACTCTTAAGCGTGGCCTGTTGCTCAACGCTTTCTAGTGCTTCTTCACGAGTTTGAGTTTTGTTAGTGTCTTTAGACATGGTTATTTCCTCACATTGGTTATAGAAAAGGGTTAAATACCCATAACATATTACTTATAGCAGAATACACTATGAATATTGAAATTAGCGTACTCTCTACACACCTTAATTATAACACTTCTTAGTTTAATGTTGAAAAACCCCAATGCCCGCCTGAAAGAATTGTAAAATACGTTTATAGACTAAAATCTTACTAGATTAAGCAGAGGAACTAAATTATGATCGGAGTACATCCTACTACTCCAGGAGGTGCCTACGGAAGGTACGACCTGGGTACATATGCAAACCCGTCGTATACAGTAAGTGGTCAGTTCCTACCTAAGAATTTCCATGACCTACTAAAGTGGACCCGATTCATTATAGTTAAGTCTCCTACTGTAACTGAAGTTCTACGTAAGCTGGCCACCTACCCTATTACAGACGTCGTCGTGAATAGCCCTAATTCTAAGCTACGCGATAAGTACGAAGACATCATAGAATCGATTAGGTTGATCGAGAAGATGTCTGACTCAGGCTTTGATTACCAAGCCTACGGCAATAGCTTCAACTCTATCTACTTCCCTATTGATAGATTCCTTAAGTGTCCGTACTGCGAGACCTCTTATAGTGCCAACAAGGCTTTAGACGGTAGGTATGCGATCTGGAAGAAGTGGGGTTTCCACGGGACCTGTCCCAGCTGTAACCATCAAGTGACGTATGAGCGCGTGGACGTCGCCAGTAAAGACTTAAGTCGAATCAATATCGTTAAATGGAAGCCTGACAATATATCTATTAATGATAATCCTATTACAGGCGATACTGAATACTACTACAACATCCCAGGTGATACCAAACGTAAGATCATTACCGGCGATCCGCACTACATCTGTACACTACCTTGGGAGTTCATCGAGGCGGTTAAGGTACAGAAGGCGTTCAAGTTCAGTCGCGGACAATTATATCATATGAAGTCCCTGTCTATGGGCGATATCGTAGAAGGATTCGGAGTCCCGCCTCTACTATCTCATTACTCTACTGTGTTCAATATGGAATGTCTGAAGAAGGCGAACGAGGCGATAGCATTAGAGCATCTTAATCCGATGCGAATCCTATATCCTCAACAGGGCACGAATGCAGGCGATCCGGCGTCTATGATGACAATGAGTAATTTCTCAATGAACGTACGAGATGCACTCCGTAAGTTCAAACAGGATCCGAACCACATCCTATTGTCGCCCGTACCGGTTGGCGTAGGAAATTTAGGCGGGCAAGGCAAGTCTCTACTGGTTACTCAAGAACTTAAGTTTGCAGAAGAGCAGCTACTTATGTCTATGGGTGTATCACGCGAGCTACTATCCGGACAGACTAACTGGACGAGCTCTACAGTAGGTCTTCGACTATTAGAGAACAACATGAATCAGTATACTCGTAAGCTTAAGCGCTTTCTGAACTGGATCATGGACCAGGTAACTAACTACTTAGGTATCGAAGATGTCGACGTAGAGTTGATTCCATTCGAGCTTACTGATAACGACCAGATGAAGCAATTATACCTTGAGTTACACCAGCGCCAGCTTGTATCCTCTGATACGCTTCTTAATGCATTCGATATCGACCCCGATAAAGAGCGTGAGAAGATCGTTCAGGATATCATTAATAAGGCAGGTGAGAGCATCAAGACTAAGCATAAGGTCGAGATCGCAGAATTCATGGCTATGAGAGATACTACATCTGACGGTGAAGATGATGACGGACATAAAGATTACCGCGAAGAGGTTATGGCAATAGCCCGTAAGATTCTAGAAGAAAAAGATGAGGAGAAGCGTAATCAAATGCTGATTCAGCTTCATACATCTGATCCTAATAAGTACGCCCATGTTATGCAGTATGTACAGCAATACTTGCAACCAGATCCTGAACAACCTGGAGATGAAGAAGGAGCTTCTCAATGAATGATCTATTAGCGGGCGCCAAGAAGCCCGATACCGGAACTCCGGAACTACTACCTATAGGACCCGCCACGGGTCCTAACACTTCTGACTATCTGTATCGAGTAGATTACTTTCAGATGGGCGGAACCGGTGATGAAGACGATAAGAACATGATCGAAGGTCTTTTGACTCGCGGTATCGATAATACCGGCGACATCATTATCCTAGATCAGAAAGAATCTATCTCTGCCACTACCGGTATGTATACAATCGTAATCAAATATCTAGAAAGACGTAGAGGCGAAGGAGTGGACAATGCCCAAGAAGGCCAGTGATTTAATACCTATCTTTTCAAGTCCTCATGAGATAAACGATAGAACGGACAAGGCGATGATCGAAGGTATCTCTTCGACATTTCCTATAGAGAACGCCAACTACCGCATTGAAGTAGAAGATGTTCATGCCGATAAGAAGTTTTTCGATCATAAAGACGAGAAAGATGCTATTCTTCGTAGTAAGTCTCTAACGTACCCAGTTCGCGGTACAGTTAAGATGTACGACAAGAAAACTAATAAGCTTATCGATACAGTTAAGAACTTCAGTCTTGCTGATACTTATGCATTGACCGGTAAGCATACGCAGGTTTATAAAGGAAACAATTATAATGTCGCTAATCTCGTTGTTCTTAAGCCTGGAGTATATACTCGCAGTCGCGATAACGGAGAACTGGAATCCTCTTTCAACACTGGAAGCGGAGCTGGCTTATCGATTATCCTAGAGCCTGAGACTTTATTATTCAAGATTCGTGCAGGTGGATCTAAGTCCAGCGGTCTAAGTCTATTCGTATTACTGACCAAAGTATTCGGATTAGACCGTGCAACTATCGAGCGCTACATCCCTAAGGATATAGTAGAGCCGAATATGAAGGACGCCCAGGGTCGAGACACTAAAGTAATCAATAGCTTATATAGCAAGATGGTTAATAAGCGTATTCAGGATAAATCTCTATCTATCGAAGATAAAGCAGAAGCCCTTAAAGAGGCCCTTCAGAATTCTAAATTAGACGTCGATACGACCCAGACTACTCTAGGTAAAAGCTTCTCTCATATCACTGCCGAGACGATTCTTCTTTCTTGTAAGAACATCATCGATATCAAGAGAGGTGAGCGTGCAGAAGATAACCGAGACAGCCTGCAGTTCAAACGCGTACTAGGCCTACCTGATTTCATCAGCTCTCACTTTGCTAAAGGCAATGAGAATGTAACAGGCCCGATCAAAAACATTCAGCGCTCGCTGGATAAAGTGGATAAGAACGATCCTAAGATCCGTTCTGTTCTAGGCGCTAAGCCTTTCAATAAGGTATATACAAACTTTATCAACAACAGTACTCTAGCGTCTCCCCCTAGTGAAACCAATCCTATTGAATCTATCGAGAACGTAGGTAAGGCTACTGTAATCGGACCGGGCTACGGCGGTATCGCTTCTGAGAAGGGCGTACCGGACGAAGCGCGTAACGTCGACCCATCGCATTTAGGTATATTGGATCCTTCCCGTACCCCTGAATCTGCCATGGCCGGTATCGATCAGCGTTTCACAATGACAGCACGTCGAGACAGCGAGGGTAATATGTATGCTCGAGTATTGGATAGAAGCGGCAAAGAAGTCTACCTGTCATCTAACGAGATGATGAATTCCGTAATAGGATTTCCAGACGGAATGAGGAAAGACGGCAAGAAGACCACAATGACCCAATATAAGGGTAAGTTCAGAGAGGCAAATAAGAGCGAGGTACAATATTGGATTCCAGCCGGATCTGATATGTATACGGTAACCACCAACATGGTTCCATTCTTCAACAGTTAATTGATTAGCTGCCTTATAGAGGAATCTATAAGTGAAAACCCATTGAATTGCTGGGATATCCTTGGTGTTCTTAACCACGGTATTTTCGAAAGAAGGTACAAAGGTTTTAAAATAAGGACATAGCGGGACAATCAGCAGCGAAGCTCCTAAGGCATTTGCTATGGAGAACGTTCAACGACTATCCGGAGACGGAGTAGAGTCAAGTGACTCGAAGTGGTGGGCACCCAGAACGGGTGAAGATATAGTCTATTCTTTACGGTAACGTAAAGCAGCGAAGTAAGTATGAATTACGAAAGAATATATAACGAATTGATAGATAATGCAAGACTATCTGAGTATCAAGGATATGTAGAGATACATCATATAAAGCCTAGGTGCTTAGGAGGAGATGATTCTCCGACAAACTTAGTAGCATTAACTGCTCGTGAACATTTTTTAGCACATTGGCTCTTAGCTAAAATGCACCCAGACAATGACTCTCTGACGTATGCATGGAATATGATGTGCGTAGGTCGGACTCAAAGTAGCCACTTGTATAAGTACGCTAGGGAGGAAGTCTCTCGCAGACGTACAGGTAAGAGCTGGGGTAATCATACCGAAGAGACCAAACGTAATATGAGTATAAGTAGGCGGGGGCGTAAACTACCTCCAGTGTCTACGGAGACTAGAGATAAGATGAGGCTTTCTAAATTAGGTCATGTACAATCTGCTTCTACAATAGCTAAACGTACGGCCAAGACTAGAAAACCTGTAATAGCCTTAAAAGATGAAATATCTACGAGATACGATTCGATAAAAGAAGCTTCACTAGCTCTAGGTATGGACCCTTCCTGTATAACAAAAGTATGCAAAGGGAAGAGGAAGACTTATAAGGGATACGTTTGGAAATACGCGGATTAAGCAGTAACGACCTTAATCGAATATAAAAGAATCATCCAGGCCGTCTAACGATGGCAGGTAAAGCTTTACCTCAGTCTCTGTCTCTAAAAGAGCGTGAAGAGCCTTTAGTACAGACAGTAGATCACACAGGTACGCCATATATTAAGAGAATGGCAGGTGTATTCTCTAGTACATCCCCTGTATCAGGGACTGTAGTAGAGGCGAAGGAAAAGTCAATCAAGATTAAGACCGACGATGGACAGACTCATGTCGAGCATCTGGTAGATAACCTTCCGTTTAATATGAAAGGTTTCCATGATGACGAGCCGCATAATCTTAAGGTCGGTGATAGAGTTGAGGCGGGACAACTTCTTGCAGAGAACAATTATACTCGTAACGGTAACTTAGCTATCGGTAAGAACTTACACGTAGGTTACATTCCGTATAAGGGCTACAACCACGAGGATGGTATCGTAATCTCCCGTTCAGCCGCAGAAAGTATGACATCCAATCATGCATCTAAGTTTGACTACAAAGTCGATAAGACGACTACACTAGACCTTAATAAGTTCCAAAGTGCATTCGGTCGTAAATATAAGCCGGCTCAACTTAAGGGTTTTGCAGCTAATGGCATGCCTAAGAAAGGTAGAGAGCTTCATTATGGGGATATAATCTGGCCGATCTTAGAGGAGAAGCAGCAGTCTGAAACTGATAAACTTCTTGGCCGATTACATAAGACGATGGTTGCACCCTATCGGGATGCATCATTGATATGGGATCACCATGAAGTAGGCAAGATTGTCGATATCGACTTCACTGGTAAGAACATTCGAATCATCGTACGTTCGGAGAAGCAATTAGAAATGGGTGATAAGATCACTGGCCTGCATGGTAACAAGGGTGTTGTATCTTTGATTCAAGAAGATCACTTAATGCCTCACTCGAGAGAGACCGGTAAGCCTCTAGATCTACTACTTAACCCTGCATCGGTAACTTCTCGTATCAACCTAGGACAAGTACTAGAAACTGCAGCGGGTAAGATCGCTCAGAAGACGGGTAAACCCTACCTGGTACAGAACTACGCAGAAGAGAATAACATCAAGAAGATTCGTCAGGAACTTGATAAGCACGGCGTATCGGATACGGAAGAGATCTACGATCCAGTAACCGGTAAGACGATCGGTAGTAAAGTTCTTGCAGGGCCTCAATATATCCTTAAGTTAGATAAGACGGTGGATGCAAACTACTCTGCACGCTCCGTTAACGGCGGTTATGATAATATCGGCCAGCCAACTAAGGGTGGTGACGAAGGTGCCAAGTCTATCGGCTACATGGAATTCTTAGGTTTATTAGGTTCTAATGCTCGTAAGAACTTGAAGGAAATGGGTACGATTAAATCTGAAGGTGGTAACCTTACCGACCAGGCAGATTACTGGGATCGATATGTACGAGGACTCCCTCTACCGAAACCTAAGACTACCTTCGCAACCAAGAAGTTCTTCGATACTCTAGTAGGATCAGGTATAGACGTATCTCACCGTAACGGCGAGTTATCTATTTCTCCTCTTACAGATGAAGCGATACTTAAGCGTTCAAGTGGTGAACTTCAGAATGCTAAAGCAGTATTCCAGAACCAGATGAAGGCTGAGAAGGGAGGCCTGTTCGACGTAAACATTACTGGTGGATTAGACGGGACTAAATGGTCTCACTTCAAACTTGCAGAGCCTATGGTGAATCCTATTATGGAAGATCCTGTGGTAAGTATGCTAGGTCTGAAGAAGAAACAGTTTGAGGACATTACTGCAGGTAAGCTTGCTGTTAAACGTAAGGCTAAAGGCTTTTTCGATCTAATAGATACTGATAGTGAAAAGGTCGTCGACACGATTAATGTATCGGCTATTCAAGATATGACTAAGAAGGCGGATGACTCTGAACCGGTAGTAGCCGGGGCAGCATTCAAACAGATGCTTTCTGATATCGATACGAATGACGAAGTACATCGTCTTAAGAAGATGATTCCTGAAACGAAATCTGTAAGTAAGAAAAATGCTCTCGTTAAGAGGCTTAAGTACTTGCACGGATTATCTAAACAGGGCTACTCGGATCCTAGTAAAGCAGTGATGCTTCACAACCTTCCGGTTATCCCACCTAATATGCGTCCATTGGCACGTAGAGGTAATAGTTTAGATATCACAGACGTTAACCAGCTTTATCGCGACTTCTATACTATCAATGATGGTGTAAACAAGCTTAAGGATGAGACGTTAGATTTCGACCCGGTTCTTCAAGAAGTTCGAATGGATAACTATAACTCTGTTAAAGCTATAATGGCTAACGGAGATCCTACCAACTACAAGACTAAGAAGCAGGGCCTTAAAGGCTTACTTCGACAGATCGGAGGTGTAGGCGGTCCTAAGACAGGTTATTTCCACGATAAGATTCTTAAGAAGAAGCAGGACATGTCAGGTCGCGGTACTATCTATGCTGCTCCGGATCTAGGCTTTAACGAAGCTAAGATTCCTAAGGATCAGTTATGGACCATGTACGAGATGCACATTAAGCGTGACTTAGCTAAAAAGGGGTACGACCCTGCTAAAGCCAAGAAGGCATATGAGGATAAGACGGAGGCGGCGATGGCATCTTTTAATAAGATGACTAACGAAGTTCCTATTATCATCAACCGTGCACCTACACTAATGAAGACCAACATCCTAGCTATGAAGGCGATTCCTACCGAAGGAAAGACTATCGGTCTTAACATTCTTCATCTACCAGGCTTCGCAGCGGACTACGATGGCGATGCTATGTCGATGCATGCTCCTATTACCGAAGAGGCTATTCGTGAGGCTAAAGAGAAGCTGATGCCAGCTAATCACCTACACGATGCCCGTAAAGGATATGGATCACCGATGTACGCCCCGGGTCATGAAGCGATCTTAGGATCGATCACTATGACCAAACCTGACACTAAGCAGAAAACTGTTAAGTTCAAAACTGAAGCAGAAGCACTTAGAGCGTTGGAGGCCGGAGAGATCCAAGAAAATACACCTATCACGATAGGCTAAAAGAAAGGGACCTTAGGGTCCCTTTTTACGACCCACCTCTGACACCAGTGGTGTCGAGATGACTCGTGTTGGCGCAGTGTAGGTCGATATCTTCTATGTTCGCGCACAGAAAGCTGGTAAAGCTTAGGTTCGCGCCAGAAAAGTCTGCACCATAAAGGTTGGCGTAGTGAAAGGAAGCATGGTCTGCCGTAGAGTTCGAGCATTTAGCTTTACGAAGATTCGAGTTGTTAAGATTGGAATAACTTAATACGCTTCCAGAGAGATCTGATGAATCAAGATCTACCCCCTCCATATTAGTCCCCATAAAGTTGCATCGCTTAAGCGATGCTCCTCTAAAGGAGGATCCCTCTAGGTTTGACCCTAAGAAATCCATTCCATCCAATATCAATCCATCGAAGTTACACCGTATCAAGGCGGCGCCTCTTAGTGAAATTCTATGAAACTCTATCTTACCTGCTAAGGGTTTGAAGTCGACATCTTCTAGGATAGTGCGACTTCCTACGCTAGGGTCTGCTATCCACAAGCCGTGCTCGAGAACTTTACTAAGTAAGTCTTCAATTTCCATTAGGTATAAAACCTCCCATATCAAACTCTCGGACTACAGATTGAAACCCTTCTTTAAAGTCGGTCAACTGATCGGTGCATAGACGATACTTTACTAGGTCTTTGATAGACGCTACTCCGTAGTTTCTTGCACTGATGCGATCACCTCGTCTGTCAGAATGGGCCATCATCATAAGGTTTGTCATGCAATCTATGAGGGAGGTCATTTGAATAAGACCACTGGCATCGATGGTATTCGAATAAGCTACCTCATAGTATTTCAAGTGAAAGTCATCAATACCGTCCTTTATATTCTCTAAAGAAGAGTCGCGGTTCAACGAAGCTTCCATAATAGAGCGGAAGTCTTTGTTGGCAGACACGATAGGTTTGACTTTGATTGTTTCTAGTTGAACATGTTTAAATAAGTTTTGTAAGCTCATAGCTGGGCCTCCGTGATGCTCTCTAGATTAGAGCCGATATTATTATTTACTGAATTACCTACGATAGCCGATATGACTCTCGTATCAAGATTTCCCATTACGAGTATTCCGTAGAGCTTTTCTATCTCTTTTGGGAAACACCCGACTACTGCTTCGTTGCCATATTCATGACTTTTATCGATGAGAATGCAGTTTCCAAAACAGGTCCCGATCATCACTATTATTCGCCCTTTATGGAGGAATACTAAGACGCTACCGGCAGACAGCTCTAATTGAACCGCCTCTCTATAACACCCTGCCTCGATACACTTAGGTATCTTATTAGGTAGGTAGACCTTTCCTGTTTTATCTTCCGTAATAAGGATATCCAGTATCTCTACTAAGTATCCAGTCCTTGATCTAAGGGCACTCTGAACTTCATTCATTTCCTTGCACCTTGATAATTTTCCTACTATACTTATAACATAAGTGACCTCTAGAATTCACTAAAAGCGAGACTCGATACCCTTTACGACCAGCCATATGCTGATCACTTCTGGTGAACTCTATTGGTGTCATGATAACTCACATAGTAGACGTAATTGATCTTTAGTAAGACCTTTCTCTTCTAGCTGCTTCTTAACCTCAATCGCTTTCTTGAAATCTTCCGTGTTCATACGGTCCTTCAATTGATTAGCTTTATGAGACGCCAACACTACGTTACCTGGAATATATCCTTTATCACTATCTAGACGATCAATAGTCAAGTAGTTATCTGGCAATTCAACATCACCATTAACAACTGTCGATACATCATGCTGAAAGTGCACTAACTCTACTCCTGTAAAGTAGCAATGCTTATCTTTCAATAGTTCTTCAAGGTCACGTAGGGTTATCGTGAAGTCAACTCCCCGTTTTTGTGCAGATACACTTAGGCTGACATATTTTCTAGCCAGGTATACCTGCTCATCATTGAATACTTCTGGAGTGCTATCCTTCACCTCGAAGCGTTCTATATTATCAGAGATCCATTCCCTGACTCGTGGTTCCATCCACTCCTCTTTAACCGTGCTCCAGATAAAGAGATACTTATCAGTATGTTCGCTACCCTCTCCTCTCCGCTTAACAACCTTAGGGACCCATCCGGAATTCGAATTGGTCTTATAAGCTAAGCTAGACAGTTGATGGGCAGCGTAGGCTGACATCTTGAAGGCCTTCTGGCCGTCAGTTTCGATCTTGTTCATTAGGCTTAATCCTCTGCCAATGAAACCGGAACCGAAGCGATCATTGCGATCTAGTTTGGAGATGATCTCCTGATATAGTTTGCGAGCAGTAGAGATATCGATTAATACCTCTAATTTCTCGCCTAAGGCGTCTATTACAGCCTCCGAGAACTGAAGGCTAGACATTTTTGCATTATTATCATTCATATTTAATATCCTTTTATTTGGGGTTATCCCCAGATCTGAATCTCTTATAACAAAACGAAACCCAAATGTGTAAAATATAGGGTATGCACACTAAGGAGGTCTGACATGGACAAATCAGCGAAATTATCAACTATAGCCAGAGGTTTAGCCTTAGGTGGTGCCGGAGTAGCAGCAGGAATCTTAACCGAGAAGCATAGACAGAAAGAGAGGCGTAAGCTTTGGGGCCGTAAAGGTGCCGAGAAGCGTAGGCTAATCAAGGCAGCCGAAGAGGCTTCGAGAGAAGTGCATCTAGATAAGAGTCTTATCAGGGCGATAGGCAATAACGGCATATCCCCTAAAACTCTGGCCGCCTACATTAAGTCCAAAGCTTACGTTACGACTAAGAATGGGGTCAAAGAATATGACTCAACTAGTCACTAAGATACGGGCATCTGGATACTTACCTAAACAACGGATGAATCCGCCTAAACCCCCGGTCAGAATGTCTAGGCGACACAACCTATCTTCCGTAGACACTAAGAAGGGAGCCTCACGGGCCTTTGTAGCCCGAGATGGTAAGCCTATATCAATAGAACCTATTAAAGCACCTAGGAGTAAGACCCTTGCCCAGATAGGACGCAATATTCAAAGGAGGAGATATGCCTGATGTAATAGCAGCAGGATCTCTAAAGATCAAGAGTCTCTTACCGGACTCCGTGAAAGATAAGTTCGACCTCACTAGGGAGTTAGATAAGGATGGGGTTAAGAATCTCATCTCAGATATCATCTCTGAAGGAGGATCGCATGCACCTGATGCCATCTCTAATATCAGCCGCGAGTTCTTCGATGTAGCCACTAAGCATGGATACTCGACTCCTCTAGATGATTACTGGAATGATTCAGAAGACCGCAATACGATGCTTCAGGAGTTCAAGAGTAAGGTAGATCAGATTACTCTGAATAAGAAGCTAGATGAGCACACCAAGAATACTCAGATCAATGAGTTAACTAATAAGTACGGAGAAAAGCTCAAGAATCATAACCTGAAGTATTTGGTAGATAGAGACTCCACTGCAGCCATCATGGCTCAGACCGGTGCTCGAGGTAACCCGCACCAACTTATGCAAGGTACGGCGTCTCCGCTTATATCTAAGCGTATCGATGGTAGCCCGATTCCAGTAGCAATCACTAAGTCGTATGCCGAGGGTCTAAGTCCGGCCGAACAGCTATCGATGTCATACTGGGGGCGTAACAATACAGTACAGGCTCAGCTATCGACGTCTAAGCCAGGTGCCTTATTTAAAGAAATCACGCCTAACCTGTACCATGAAGTAGTGACAACCCCTGACTGCCATACTACGAATGGTGATGTAGTACCTGTCAGCGATAAACGTAAGATCATGCACAGATATGATACTGCAGGCAGACTCATCGACGAGGCCTACTACAAAGAACTCGTTACGAGCGGTAAGAAGACCATCAAGGTTCGCTCTACGTTAACCTGCGAGGCGAGAGAGGGTGTATGTCAGAAGTGCTACGGCCATGATTCTCGAGGCCACCTACCCGATATAGGTGAGAACGTAGGTGTCCTAGCAGCTCAATCTGCATCTGAAGTACTGACCCAGATGATTCTATCTACCAAGCACGATGCGAAAGCCGGTAAGTCGGCCAACCCGTATGACCAGGCGAATAATCTATTGATCAGCCCTAAGGAGTCCTTCCAGGATAAGGCTATCATAGCGACCTTGAACGGTAAAGTAGACGATATCATAAAGACGCCTCTTAATGACCATAAAGTAATTATCAATGGCCATGAACATTTCGTACCTAGAGAGCGAGACCTAGAGGTTCGAGTAGGTGATAAGATTAAGATCGGACAGGCTATCTCTAATGGAACCATCTCTCCTAGAGAGTTAGTACCCCTACGTGGAATAGGCGAAGGTCGTAAGAATATGGCCGATGAACTTAATCGTATCTATGAGAATGCAGGGAATAGTCTAGATAAACGACATTTCGACCTAATCGCCAAGAATATGATCAAGCACGTACGCGTACAGGATTCTGGGGATACAGGATATCTACCTGGCCAGGTAGTGAATGTGAATGATATCCAGAAGACTTTAGAGGAGGATCATGAAGAAGTAGACGTTAAGGACGCCGCAGGCAAGATGCTGTCTCACCAGATCATCCATATGACCCCTGGAACTGTCCTAGATGGAAATCACATCGACGAGCTAAAATCTAAGGGTATAGATAAAGTCAAGATAAGCAAGACAAATTTATCGGTCGAGCCTTTCGTACCAGGCCTTAAGTCCGTTAAGAAATTCGATGAGAATTGGGTATCTAAACTGACGACCGGCGATATCGCCAGGTCACTTAAGAATGGTGCTGCACTTGGGCAGACATCCCAAGTCTCGTCAACAGACCCTATCGCAGCATACGTAATGGGCTCTGACTTCGGCGAAGGCCAGAATGGTAGATATTAAGGAGATACGCAATGGTATTATCTAAAGATGCTCTAGTGAAGCTGAATGAACAGGCTCCTGAGCTAGCGAAATACGTGACTGCATTTAGAGACCTTTCAGATGAGATGCCGGAAGATTCTGGCATCCACGTCGGGATGTTTATCCTAGACATTGAAGGTGCGTCTGTTTATGTACCGGTAGTTAGTAAGTCAGATAGGATCCAACCTATCGAGACTCTATACTGTGCCGAGTCAAAAATGTTCATACCCCTAACCAAGAAGTACGTCAAGTGGTTCATCGATACAAAGCCTAAGATGGGTGTCGCCAAGGATTCTAAGAATTCTGTACGTAATCCGTCACTTAAGGATGCAATTACTCCGCCGAAAACCGGTAAGTACCTATACGCATCTGAAGGTCGTTTACACTCATTCATCGATTCACTTTCTAATGAACTCCGTCAGGAAATGAAGAGCGATATCGAGAAGGTAGCTCAAGAGATCAATCGTGTAATGCCTGTAGAGGCTCTTATGGAGTGTCTAGGCCGCGTTGCCCCGGAGATTAATCTTCCAGCCCCTCGAGAAGTAGAGGTAGTAACTTCCGCTAAAGGCCTATCTGAAGAAGAGATCCAGGAGATCCTAGAAAAAGGATATATCGTTAAGAACGCTCCTAAGGCTGGGCGAGTTGCAGTAATTGCAGGAAACAACCAGGCGATCGAGAAGATCTCTGCAGGTGTAGCCGGTGAAGCTCGTCAATTAGTCTCTTTCGGTGACAGCCTATCTGTAGCAATCCTAGACGGATATTCTCCAGTACAGTCCGATAACGTATTCGTAGCAGAGAATGGAGCCAGAGTATCGGGAGATGCTATCGGTCTTGCCACTGCTCAGCCATCGGATGCCGTACTAGATAAGCTGACTCATAAACCTCTAGGTTCTGTATCTAAAGGTGACTACGGTCTGATTGATACCGGAGACGGAGTTATCGGTCCTCTATCTGTTTACGATGTCGTTCTTTCAGGCGACTGGATCAAGATCGAGACGAGTAAAGGGGCAGTTAATGTACACGAATCTGTACACGGCCGTGGCGGTAAGACGGGTAGAGGGATCTTCTTGAATCCTCTGTCTTCTACATTCATCGTTATGAATCGTGAAGAAAGGGTTAATGTCATTACCGATGTCAATACTGCACAGGCAGCTCTAGAGGCTGGTGAATCTAAGATTCTTCCTGTAGTTAAGAGCATCATGGAGCGTGACGGAACGTACGCAGTAGATGGTAAAGAGGTAGGCCCTAAGATTAAGATGCTGGAATATGCACTTCGTGAATGGGCACTATCCGTACCGACGGCAGAGACTCTAATTAAGTCTGCAGAAGAACGCACTAAGTTAGTATTCCGTATGAGTAAGGAAGCCGCAGAGATTCCATCCTACGGAGATAAGTTACCACCGGATACTGAAACGAATCTACCTAATAAGGTACGTGAAGTAGCTGAAGTAAAAGATCGTGAGATCATGGAAGCGACTATCATCTCTGAGATGCTGCGTAATCCAGACCTACACGGTTCTATTAAAGAATACCTTCCTGAGATTAAAGAGGCAATCGATAAGCTTGGCCGTACGCTATTCTTAATCCGATTGAATTCAGGCAAGTTGACCGATGACATGGACTCTGAAGCACTCAACAGTCTAATCACTTCTACCCGTAACTCATTACGCGTATTAGGTGACAACTATGTTGAACTAGAGAATCTATCGAGTAACGGTTAATGTCTAGTCCAGGTTACCGAAATTGGCTCATGATTCGTAGAGTAGCCGGCAAAGACAGTATGGTCGATTCAGTCCTTAACGACTGCGTCGACTCTCGAATCATTAAAGAGGCCAAAGATATTTTCTTAGATAAGATTGTCAGAATCTACGTGGAGGCAGGCCTCTTAGCCTCCGAGGATTTTGATACTCTATCCGAGATACTTGAAATCGATAAGTATGTATTGATGTTCTATCACGATATCTACTACGACGTGCATTCACTATCGAGAATACATAAGGTTAATCATCTTGCTGGCATAGAAGATGAAGATGAGCGTAATCTCAAGCAGTGGGCCATGACGAACGGTATCGGATTCATCAAGTGGAGACTCGGCGTAGGTCATAAACTTTCTCTTCAGGAAAGTCTAGTTGATCTCCAGGCAGATGCATACTTCCGAAGCAAAGAGGCATTCTTCAATAGCAATACTGCAGAAGCATCTCAGGAAGGACTTAAATGGTCCAGACAGGCAACTACTCTCGCTAAGCTACTTAGTGATATATCAGTTGATGAAGATGATGCTAAGGCGGAATTCGAACTTGCCCTTAACAAGATTACAGAGGATGACCTAGAGCTTCCTAGTATCGCAAATCTACGTGAGGAATCATGATGGAATTTTCCCCAGAAAGACTAAAGGAGCTATCTACCGATAACGTTAAGTCGTTAGTGGCAGAAGGTACTCCTCTTAACGACTCTATTATCGCCCTGGCAGAGAGTCTAGAATTAAACCCAGAGCAGATTAAGCGCCTAGTCGAGATGTCTAACCAATTAGCATACTTGGCTCAACTTGAATCTGCCGATGATCGAACCTTTGAATTTGACGTAGCGGATTATGACAGTATAGTAGATTCTATGCTTCCAGAGGCCTCTATTGAAAAGTCTGCTTCCGACCTATCTGACATCGCATCTATATTCGATGTGCCTATGGAGAAGGTTGCTTCTGAAGCTAGCGTACGAGATCTATCTGACAGCGAAAAGACCAAGGCCCTTACCAAGGTAGCCTCGGAAGGACGTTGCAAATTGACGGACCTCTGGCACCAAGGCGATGCCCTGAAGTGGGATATCGTTAAACAGGCCGAGGCGCTTAAGAAAGACGAGAAGGTATTCGAGAAGATTGCACACGTATCTGAATCAGCGCGTATGGCTAACCTATTAGGCGGAGAGGTAGTTGAATCTACTACTCTATACTCTCAGGACGACCTGGCCGGCGTAAAATCTCTTTCAGACACATTAGAAAAAGCTGCCCAAGTAGTTTCCGAGATCAAGGATCTTACTCCTAAGGTTGAGCATGCAGAAGAGATGGTGAAGCAGGCCTTCCTAGCTCCTCTATTAGCTAACTCAGCTAGAGTAGTAGGTAACACTATGAAGTCGATCCCGGGAGTAGAACGTGCAGGTGCTTCTGTTAAGAAGGTAGCGGATAAGATGGCCGCTAACAAAACGACAAGCAGAATGTATAACGCATGGTCCGTAACGGATTCTGCGGCTGAAGTATCTCGAGGTACTAACCGTACATACGACGCTTGGAATAGCTTAAGAGGATAATATGAAAGAGCAAATTTTAGAAGCCCTTATGGCTGAGCCGCTAGAAAAAGAGGCATCTGACCAGGAAGGCTATCAGGAATATCTTGAAAAGGCTGCTGAGGAATTCGGCGTAATGGCTATGGAACTGGGTCTTGATAAAGAAGCCAGTTTTATGGATAGCCTACGTTCCAGCGGTGCTATCAAGAATATCACCGACGGCTTCGGTAAAGGTATCGGCACTGGTATTGCAGGATTAGGCGTAGGCGCCCTGGGCGTACTAGGTTCTATGGCAGCACGAAAGGCATTCTCTGCTACAGGTAATGCAGCAGGTCGCTCTCGTTATGAGCAAGCCTTGAGTCAAGCCCTATCTCGCAACCAAATCTTACGTGGATTAGAAGGAGAGCAGCTGGCTCGTATCAAGAGCTTCGGAGACAGTATCTTCAGAGTAGCTCCTACTGTAGCACAAGATGTTAATACCTTAAGTAACGTATTAGCGCACTATGTAGATTCCGAGAGTCTAGACCTTCATACTATGAAGACTCTAGCTGACTTAGAAGAGAAGTTCTCTAAGAACAACCCTAGTGCAGCATCTATGATCCGCTAATTATATGAGCTCGCTATGCGGGCTCTTTTTGTTTTAGGAGACCTAAATGGATAAACTATTAGATAGCGAATCCTTCTCAGAAGACTGGGAGGTAACCCTACTGGGTGAAGACTCTGAAGGTCTAGAGAAGGCAGCCGCCGCCCAGGAGGTCATTGATTTCTCTAAGAAAATCTCCAAGCAGCCGGATAAGTTCTATCTGCATATCAATGCGATGGGTGCCGGTGAGTACTATGGATCTAATCGTAATGGAGACTATTTCCCAGAGGATAATCTAATACAATGGCATAAGACTTTCGAGACGAGTCCGGCCCATGTATTCAGACATCATGTCAATAAGGATCCTGCGAAGGCGATCGGTAAGGTAATCTATTCGTACTATAACCCGCGCATGCATAGGGTCGAACTTATCGCCGAAGTAGATAGATCTCTCGGTGCTCCAGAGTTAGCTGCTATAGAAGACGGGAACTTCCCGGTTACCTCTATGGCATGCCATACGCCGTACGATGTATGTAGCGTATGCAATAATAAAGCGCACTCCCGTGCAGAATACTGCAGTCATCTATCGACTCAGCTTAATAAAGTACTACCGGATGGCCGTAAGGTTATGGCTATCAATGCCGGGCCTCTTAAGTTCTTCGACATCTCTATCGTTATCCGCCCTGCCGATATCACCTCAGCAGTATTGACTAAGGTAGCGAATCAGATAGAAGACGTAGTCGGTTCAGCAGAGGCTGCCGAAATGGAAGGTGTATCCTACGGCATAGATAAGAAAGCCTCTATACTGAAAGAAGCTATAGATAAGGCGGCCGACCTCATTAAGATGACAGATGGAGATGCAGTGGACGCATCCGATAATCTTAATGATATCCTTAGCCAGGTAGGGGATCCGGACAGCGATATCCTTGAGGTACTTAAACAGTTCCCTCTACAAGATATCATCACGAGTTTCGCCTATTTGGGAATTAACCCATCGCTGAGATTTTTGATTAAAATATTAGCAGGTAAATATGTTGGACAGGAAGAAGAACAGATTTCTAGTCTAGCTATGAGCGCTCTCAATGTCTACGGCAAAGATGCCATTCCATTAGATGCTCATGGACTGATTCCTGATGTTAGCAATCCGAAGCCTAACGAGATGCTTGTAAAGGTACTCGCTAAGTATATGGAAGGCTCTAGTTACCAACGAGAATACGTTGAGAAACGTGCTTCAACAGGCCATGCCAATTGGCAGGTAGGAAGGACCCCTGTAGCGAACTCGAAGTACTTCGACCGATCCAGGACCCTGTTTAACCCGGGTTCTATTGGAGATGCAGGCAGCTTACTCAAGCTGGTAGGGGGCGCTATCGTAGCCAAGATTATGATAAATACCCTTGCTGGATCATTTACTAAGTCTGCAAGCGAAGTAAAATCTAGTAATACAGTGGAAAAATCTGCTGGCCTTACTACTAAACTTATGGAGTTATCACTCCGTAAAGAATTGGAGAATATCTAAATGAGTGAACTATCTATCGATAGTCTATTAGATAGTCTGACTCCTGTTGAGGAAGAGACTACTATTGAAAAGGCTGCATCAGAATCCGAGACTTCTGTAGCTGACGAACTTAAATCTGTACTAACCAAAGAAGCTTCCGATCAAGGAGAGAGCGAAATGAACCTAACTGGTAAAGAACTAGCAGAAAGCATCCTAGCGATGGTTAAGCAAGCAAACAACGTAGCGGACGAAACTGCTGCAATGGTTGCTGATGACGACAAGAAAGAAGAGTTGAACCAAGTACAAGGTAAGACTGTAACTGAAGCAGCTAAAGCTAGCGTTGAGCGCGGCGGTGATGCTGACACTGACGAAGTTAAAGAAGATAACGTAGGCGCTCCTGGTGCTGCTGTTGCTTCTGACATCTCTAAGCAAGCTTCTGAGCTTATCGCTGAAGGTAAGACTCTAGAAGAAGCGGCTGCTATCATGAAGCAGGCTTCTGAGAAAGAAGCAGAGCTAGAGAAATTAGCTGCTGTTAATGAATTGATGGCTGAAGGTATTGATTTTGAAGATGCAGTACTTCTAGTCAAGCAGGCTTCTGAAGCTAGTTATTCTGAATTAGAAAAAGCTGCTGCTGTTAGTGAACTTGTAGAGCAAGACGGTATCGCATTTGATGACGCAGTAGCTCTAGTTAAGGAAGCTGCCAGCCTGGGAAAGTAAAAGGCGCTCTTAGTAAAGCTAAAGAGTCCCTTAAGAAAGCCTTCCCTAAAGGTACTGGTGCAAATACTGCTATGGCAGCAGGTGCCGGTGCCGTAGGTGGATCCATGGTAGGATCTCTTACAGGATCTGTAGATGGGGCTATCGAATCTAACGCCACTCAATATAAGAAAGGCGTTAAGGACGGTAAGAAGATGTCTAAGACCGCTTCTGCAGCTAAGGCTCTTATTGCAGCTGGCGGTATCGGCGGTGCAGCTGCCGGAGGCTTAGCGACTCATAAGCTTACTAAAGGCTACACTCACTGGGCAGGGGGTCCTGTACGCGATATGGGAATTGCTCGTGCCAAGAAGCAAGAGAAAGAAAAAGCTTCTAAAGATAAGAAGTAAGGAGTAATCATGTCAGATATCGTAGATTTGCTTCGGGCAAAATCTCAAGGTTTGGCAAGTAAAGCTTCTGGCTTAGCTGACGACTGGATGGAAATCGAGAAGTCAGCAAGCGCTGCTCTAGTAGAAGGCGGAATCTCAGCTGAAGAAGCTACCCCGCTTTTGATGAAACTAGCCAGTGAAGCTAACCCGAATCTACAATCAGATCTAGCCCGAGCCGAAGAATATAAGCAACTAGCTGAAGTATTAGAGAAAACAGCAAGTTACGTAAATGATTTAGAGGTTAAACTAGATACTAAAGACGTTATCATCTCGGACATGGAGAAAGCTGCTAGTCAGGCTGAGAAATCAGGCCCTGTCGCCGCTATCGACGGTCGGGGAGTATTCTCTCAAGAAGAGTTAGATGAATTGCAAAGCCTTAATGCAGGTACTCTGCAGAAAGTTGCGAATAGTCTAGATAACATACCTATGAATATGGGCGGACCGGCAGATCGAGTTGACTCGACTCTAGATCCATTGGCTCAATTCCTTACTAGCTAATTAACGGAGAAATTTAATGGCTCAATTGAATACTATGGAGTATAAGGCCGAGTTCCAACGCGGATGGCCTGTTGCTCAACCTACTAGTCAACTGAACCTTAGTGAAGAAGCAGGCTACTCTGCTACTAACGGTGACCTAGTAGTTCTTAAAACTGACGGCACAATCGAACAGACTTCTGGTGCAGACGCTGCTGGCGTAGGTATCGTAGTTCGCGGTTCTGCTGACTATAAATCTGGCGGAAGCCCAGTACCTGCCATCGTATTGATGGGTAACTACGTAGTTCGTACTACTAACGTTACTGCAGGCGCTGCTGCTCTAAACGTAGGCCAAGTAGTTGGTTCTGGCGCGGCTGGTCAATGGGACGCACCTGCTGCTACTCCTGTAGCTGGTAGTACTTACGGCACAATCGTAGCTAAAGCTACTGTTACTGACGTAGACGGCTCTGCTGCTACTGCTCTAACTATCGCTGTAAGCTAATCGGGAGATATATAATGGAATACGCAACTGAGACTCTGAACGTTCAGTTCTTGAACCAAGCGTTCATCGATAAGATCGATCAAGGCCTAACTAAAGAAGCTGGCGCTGCCATGTCTACTTTCGTTCGCCAAAAGTTACGTGAAGACGGTTTTACCCGTAAGATCTTCACACCTCAAATGGTTACTGCTAGTGACCTAGACCGTGGTCTAGATGATACTCCTCGAGTAATCATCGAGAAAGAGCCTGATTCTGTAGCTGCTACAATCGCTCTAAACGGTGTAAGCGAAACTCGTTACTTCAAAGGCGCTCGCTACGAAGTAGGTTTCCACAAAATCGAATCTGCGGAATTCACTAAGTCTAAGTATGAGCTTGCTACATACAAGACTGACATCCGTAACATTCTACAAGAAAACAGCGTTAAAGACATTCAGAAACAAGAAGATAGCAACTTCGTTGCTGCTCTAGCTGAAATCTTCAACACTGAAAAAGGTAAGCGTTACCTAACTACTGAACTAAGCGGTGCTACTGTTACTGACAAGATCATGCAGCTTGTTCAAAACCTAGTTAACGAATTCCAGAAGCCTGGCAAGATCTTACTTTCTCACCAGTTGTACCTAGCTCTATTACGTGAGCCTGCTACTCAACTAGGTGATGCAGTAGCTAGCCGTCACTTCGACAGCGGTTCTATGGACAGCTTCTACGGCTTCGAAATCGTTACTTCTAACAAGTCAGACATCTTGAACTCTGCCTGGTTAGACGGTGGTGACGAAGCGGCTCAACAAGCTGCTAAAGGCGATATCGCTATTGCGTTCGCACCAGAAGCTTACCTAGGCCAGTTCTACAGCCTACAAGAGCCTACTGTATACCTTAAAGCCGAAGCTGACATGATTAGCTTCAAGACTTACGAGTCTGTAGGTGTTGGTATCGGTAACACCAAAGCTTTCGTTATCGGTCAGATTTCTCCTGCCCTTTAATAGATAGCCATTTAGAAAGGAGCCTCAGGGCTCCTTTTTTATTGCCTAAAATATATCTATAGCATATCAGGAGAATAATCATGTGGAAGATACCTGATTGGGCTAGAGGTCGCGTCAAGATCCTTGAGGATTATGGTCGTACTGCGCTTATTGAAGTAATTGCTTCTAAGATGACTGTCGGTAAACATGAGTATCCAAAAGGTTCTCGTATGGTACTAGGCAAGGACGTCAAGCAGACTTTCGAAAAGCCTAAGCCCAAGAAAGAGCCGAAACCGGCACCAATTAACTATAACGCAATGACAAAGACGGAGATTCGATCACTAGCCAAAGAGAAGGGTCTTATCCTTAATAAGGGATGGACTAAAGGCGTCATGATTGATAAACTGAAGGAGCATTTAAAGTGAGTAAAGTAGAACGTATTAAGGCATGGGTAGAGGCGGCTAACGGATTCAATATTGATTTCGGCAATGGCCCTGTAGCCCTACCGCTAGTAACTGGAGTAGACAGCCGTAACCTAAAGGTTAACGCTCCGCAGGTAACTGACGTAATCGGTAACGTATATCGCGTAGGATCAATTATCCGCGTACCAGTAGATGTATCGGCTCCGGTGACCGGCGAGAAATGGTCTGAATTATCTATCGATGAGCGTGCAGCGGCAGTTAAGGCATTACGTAAGCCTCTATTCCTGGCCGCTAAGGCTGAGGAAGTTAAGTTCGAGAAACCAAAGGAAGAGCCTAAAGTTAAAGAACAGAAGGAAGAGCCTAGAGTTGAAGAACAGAAGGAAGAGCCTAAAGTTGAAGAGCCTAAAGTTGAAGAGCCGAAGGAAGAGCCTGTAGCTAAACCGGAAGGTGACGTGAAGTCTGACGAAGAGTTGGCCGGAATGTCTAAGAAAGAGATTGACGAGTATGCAGAATCTATTGGTATCATCTTAGATGGCCGTAAAAGTAAGCCTACTATGATCAAAGAGCTTAAGTCTAAGCTAGAAGGATAATCTAAAAATGGCCGATCTAACACCTGAAGAAGTCAGGCAGTATCTTGCCGACTCTATCGAGAACAACCATCTTCTGGATGCAGAAGAGTTTACCGATGCTCGAATCAACTTGGCCATTACCCTAGCTGTAGATAGTTTCAATACGATTCCTCCATTAACATCTACTGAGCTTGCCGACATACGAAGTAAAGCGGTAGTGTTATACGGAACGTTAATGCACCTATACATAGGTCAAACTGCCCTCGCAGCTAGGAATCAGATGTCTTATTCGGATGGAGGATTAACTGTACCTATCGAGGAGCGTTATCAGTTCTACGTTCAGATGTCTCAGTTATATGAGTCTATGTTTAGGGCTGCAGCTAAAGACCTTAAAGTATCTATGAACTTAGAATCGGCATGGAGTGAAGTGCGTACGGATTACGCCACATTCCCTACCTGGTAAGGAGTCTACATGTTAAGTCTAAATTTTGACTGGACTCGATTCATTGAAGTAGATACCCAGCCTTACGCGGTTGAGTATCTACCTATGGAGGTTCGCCTGTTCCCTGATTGGAAGAAATCGGTATATATAGAATGGGACGTTCCTCCGGACGACTTAGGTCAAGTACCTACCTTTAAGGTATACTCATCCATGTCTGAACTCGGCCCTTTCCGAGCAGTTACAGGATCTCCTATTACAGATCCTTTCTACACAACCGAGAGGATGGATTCAGACAGCAACGTAGCAGACCAGTATTATACTATAGAAGTATCTTATCCAGATGGCCGAATCTTTAGAAGTTATCCTAAAGCACCGGAGAATGATATACCGGCATGGCAGGGTAGACGTTTCCGTAATATACAGAGACGAGAGGTCCTCCTTCTGGATAAATTCGTAGGTGTAGAATCTATCATATTCATTCCGAAGACCTTTGGACCGAGATGCCCGCACTGCTGGGACGACGTCCATCAGAAAGTCATGAATGACCACTGCGAGCATTGCTACGGTACAGGATTTGAAGGCGGATACCATACAGGAATGCGAACGCTCCTTCAGTATAATCCTACTGACAAACGAGCAGATGCAGCTTACTTCGGTATATCGGAGAATATCATGATAACCGCATGGACTATCTCGTTTCCGAGTATATCCCCGCGGGCCATGATAGTACGAGTTCCTGATCGTAAAGTGTATCGAGTAGAAGGGCATCAAGGTACGACTGAGATGCTAACCAATACGGTAAGACAGCAGTTCGTCCTAAAGGAATTGAGTAAAGATGCCATCGAGCAGACCTTAGCTAATCGAGAAGATACTAAGGATATACTAACCCGACAACCACACGTTCATCATTAAGGAGGCCGCATGCCTGCAAATAGAAAACGTAAGGGTGCGGTCATGAAGAAGGTCAACTCGAAGGGAGCGTATCCTCCTGGCAAGAAGAAAAAGCTTGCCGATAAGGCCCGTGAGACTAAACCTGAGCCGGCACCCAAGGCGGCGCCAAAACCGAAACCGGCACCTAAGCCGAAACTAGGTATGAGGAGTAAGGTACTCCTTGGATTAGGAGTAGGAGGAGCTATCGGAGCCGGAGGATACATCGCTAGCGAACTTGCTGCTAAAGCGAGGACTAAATCATGATGTACACACCGCTGCATGTAGTGACATTCATTCGGGATGCACTACAGGCCATGTTCGCAGAGTACGGCGGAGAGAACTTCGCCTGGAATTCGGACAGGAAACAATCTAAAATAGATATTGGAACGGTCAATGACCTTCATAAGGACTCCGATCGGCATAAGACCGCTAGAGTTCTTGTACAACGAGGTGCTGCAATGACTCAGACTCTGTCTCTATCCGATAATCTGAATGAGACGATCAATGGAGGAATTGCTCGCGGTGGTTCTCGTAAGCACCGTCAGGACATCCAAGGCACCATCAATATAATTGTAGAGGCTCGTCAAGAAGGTACTTGTGAAGAAGTAGCTGAGTTTACTCGTAGATTTATCTGCTGGTCCAAACCTTATATTGAGAAACAGTTCGGCTTCCAGGCCTTCGCGAAACAGCTTTCCGTATCGGAATGTATGATGGATCGAGAGGACACTGAGAAGTTTAAAATCACTATTAACATACCGTTTATTGTAGAAGATCATTGGCAGGTATCCGGCGATCTAATCAAGATAAACCATATCTTCAATCAGTTAACTAAAACATAGGAGCATATATGGCTTATGTAAAACCTATAGTGCAGGTTTACCAAGAGCTGGCTAATTCTGGGGGCGCACCTCAGCTGAATCCATCGCTACCTGCATGTATTATCGGGCCTCTATACAATACTGTGACGGTAGATCCTAACGACTCTACTTCACTATCGAATTCTGTAGCAGGCGACCCGATTGCATCTTGGGCCGACCTAACTAACCTACAGATCGTATTCAACCCGAATTCATCTTTTGCTGGACAGGTAATCGACAGCGTAATGGCTGGCACAGAATACCCTATCCACGCGTATCTAGCCAACCCATACGTAGTGACATATCGTACTACTCCGGCTACTCTAAGCCTAGGAAGCTTTGAATTCGTTCTTTCAGATACTTTCGGATTAGCCACTAGCGGCGCTATCGGTACTATCCTTCCGGATGGTTCAGGTGAGCACGTTCAGGCAGGCGACCTAGTTCGAGTTTCTAACGGAACACTAACCGAGTATACTAGTGTATATAAAGTAGACTATGCTACTAACACTATCACTCTAGCAGATCCTCTTTCTCAAGAGATCAGCAATGCAGTAATCAGCGTATTCCGTAAGTACGCTTACTTAGATGTAACTGGCTCACTAGATGATGACGGAACGAACTACTCTGTAGGTAATGCCTCCGGTTCTGACTTCGTTACTATCACAGGTGCTTCTACTGTCAACCCTTACGGTGTATCTAGCGATTACGTAGTGGCGGCAGGTGCAGAAGCCGGTGCAGCGACTGACACAGAAATCACTGTACACGCAGGCTATCGTGCGCAGCGCGGTGACCTAGATAGCAACGTTACTGTAGTAAACGATGTGACTGACCTAGGTTCTAAGCTTGGTACTGCTGATCTATCTAACCCTCTAGGTTTAGGGGTAAGTATTGCTCTAGCTAATTCTGGCGGAACTGCAGTATACTGCATCGCTCTAGATCCTACTTTAGATGAAGCTGCGGCTTATACTAAAGCATTCGAATTGGCAGAAGCACAGACTCTATTCTGGATTACTCCATTAACGACTAATCCTGAAGTTCACACTGCAGCTAAGGCTCATGTTGACGCACGCTCTCTACCTACTTCAGGTAACTGGCGTATGGCATTGGTAAATACTGAGGTACTACCGGTTATCCCTGTAGTTGGTACTGAAGATAATCCGATGACTGGCGCAAGCGTAGATGCAGCAGCAGACAATGAACTTGTATATACTTCAGGTACTTTCATCGCAGATGTGAATGAAGGTGATTGGTTGGTAATTACCGACGACTCTACTGCGGGTACACCGGGTCGTTACCAAGTTGGTTCTGTAGTTAACAACCAGAAGATCGGATTGATCGGTGCCATCGGTACTACCGGTGAAGCAGGTGTTACGTTCTACATCGAACGTTCTCAGAGCAAGCTTGAGCAAGCTCAGCGTATCGAAGGCGCTTCTAAGGCATTCGCTAATAAGCGTGTAGTTAACTTCCCGGGAACCGTAATGAAAGAGTTCAACGGTGTTGATACTGAAATCCCAGGTTACTACCTATTGTGCGGCGTAGCTGGTCAAGGTTCGGGTCTACCGGCTCAAACCGGTTTCACCAACACTACAGTAGCAGGTATCGGCGATTTAGTTCACGGTAACTTCTACTTTACTGAAGATCAATTAAACATGATGGCCGGCGGTGGTACTACTTTGTACGTACAGAACGCCAAAGGAACTGCTCCTTTCTGCCGTCACGCTCTGACCACAGACATGTCTGTACTTGAGTACCGTGAGATCCTTAAGGTTAAGAACTGGGATTATGTATCCTACTACTTCAAGGATATCCTGGCGCCGTTCATCGGTACCTGGAACATTACTCCGGATACTATCCAGACTATCCGCCAAACAGTTCTTTCTGCTGGCGAGTCAATGAAAGCGCGTAAGCTTCCTAAAGTTGGTGCTCCTCTTACTAAGTGCGATATCGTTCGCATCGAACAGAATGCAACAAGCAAGGACGCAGTTGATGTAGAACTAGGTATCGGCATCGCAGATCCTAACAACTACACTAACGTTTACCTAGTAATCTAAGGAGATAACAAATGGCATTAGGTGTAACTTCTGATGTTAGCGGCGTAGCTGCTGGTTGGGACTGGAAAGGCGAATATGTAGATCGTCTTGCTTCCGGTGACGGCTACGAACGCTTTTCCCAGGGGTCAGTAACTCCTGATACCACTCTATTGTTTGCGGGCCCTGCCCGCTTCTCCGCAGTAGCGGATGACGTAGAGCGCCTACATCCAATGGGCCTTGTTGATAACGTAAGTTTCTCTCAGAACGCTTCTTTACAGCCTCTGTATGAAATCGGTTCTAACCGTACGTTCTTCACTCGTGGTAAATCTCAACAACAAGTAATGCTTAACTCTATGTTGGCAGACCATTCTTCTCTTCTTAAGACTATCGCTAGCGAAGCTTATGACATGGAGACCGGTCAGGGTAAAGATTCTAACTACTTCATCAATGCAGAAGGTACTAAGGCACCTGGAGCATCTGATATGTGGATGAACTTAGACTCTGAAGCTCACAACCTACCTTTCGGTATCCTAATGGTTTTCAAAACTAAGGGACAATCTGGAAGCGGCGACCTTAACGGTAACATCGTAGGTGCGGCTTACTTAGAGTACTGCATGTTAACCAATTTCCAATTCAACGTACAGGCGCAGGCTCCTATCATTTCTGAGAATGTAGGCATCATGTATGACCGTGCAGTACCAGTGGCAATTGGCTAATGGAAAACATTTATAACCCTACAGGTACTGTTAGGTACGCGACGGTTACAGCCGTAGATTTAGTACGTGGCGTCTGTAAGTGCATTGGCTATCAAGATGAAATCTATACTAATGTACGATGGGGTATACCTGTAGGAGGAAGCTCGGGCACAGGTCAGAGTACACCTCCTATGGAAGGGGATAACGTTCTGGTGGATATTTCCACCGGAGCCCCTATAATTACAGGTTCTATCCTTTCAGATTCAGCTGGACTACTTAAACGGCCGAACATAGCTAAACAAGATGTGGATGAAGAGGATATAGCCGACTATACCGATGCAGGCATTAATGATGCCCGTAGAGGTCCCGGTACTCCACGCGATCAACGTGTAGGAGACCAAGTCTTCACTTCCGACGGTGGTGGTCTATTTGGATTACTTCGCGGAGGTTCCTTCGTAGCGAAAGCTTCCTCTCTCTCTCAGATTATCCTATCTCGTTTCGGCGACCTATTCCGTACCGTATCTCGCAACGCTGAACATTTCACAGACGTTGATTCTACCTATAAGACTTCTATTCGCGGCAATGTATATACGCTCCGTGAAATTTATCGTAACCCAGAAAGATCTCGAACTGAAAAACCTAGCCTTACTCGTCTAGAGGGTAATGTCGCTATGGGCGAAACAATCGGTAAAGGCTATGCGTCTATTACTGCCGATGCATTCCCTACGGCGCCCGGCATAGCAGATGATGCAGACGTTATATCAAAAGAGTACACTCATAACGATGACGATGCGACCACTTCTACTCGCACCCTAGATGTACACGGTAAAGAATATCGTGAAGTAGTAGATCCTGCAGACGCGGCAGTGAACGTTAAGTTTACTTCCGATAAGGATGGGTTCGAATGGAGTAAAGACGATAAGGTTAAAGTGAAGGGTGATGCGACCGGCGTTATTATCGATGCAGACGGTCAGGCGACTATTACGATAGCAGCAGACGGAACGCTTACGGTGAATACTGCAGGCGCATGCAATATGACATATGGTGGAGCGACGACGATTGATGTTACAGGAGATCTTAATATGAGTGCTTCCGGTAATATGAACCTATCGGCCACAACCATCAACTTGAACTAGGAGGCACTATGGCAGGAGTTATGGCTATAACAACTTCCGGATCTTATGGACCTAACCCGGTAGTAGACGCAGAACCTGCTCTTGCAGCGGGCGGGGAGTTTAAACCTAAACCTGTTACAGAGAATACAACTCCTACTCACTCCCTGGTCTATACTCCTCCTCCTAGTTGCGTACCAGATGCACCTCCTCCTGCTTCGGTAGGAGATGCTTATTCGGCAGATATGATTCTGGAAGAGGTCAAGTGGATTGAAGAGAAGGGTGGCACTGTATTCACTGCAGCATCTATAGAAGCATATGAAGCAGCCAGGACAGAACCTGTACCGGAGGATGCCACTGTTATAGATATCAAGCCGCCTACTATTAAAGAACGTACGCATACTTATACGATAGAAGTCGACTGGACTCATACAGTATCTGGAGCTAAAGGTACAGATGTTTTTAAGATAACTGATACGATTCATCCAGACTTCTGGGCACTTAAAGCAGATGTAGACAGTAATCTATAGGAGGGTATATGCCTGCAGCAGTTAATGATGGAACTCAGGTAGGGGTTGAGTGCGGAGCGACAGCCCCGACTACTGTAATAGCCTCTTCGACAGACGTTATGGTTAATGCAAAGGGCGCAGTCGTTGTAGGCGATTCTATTCAACCCCATGCACATCCTTTATCTCCGCCTCACCCGGGAACGGTAGCTAAAGGATCTTCGACAGTATTCGTCAATGGGAAACCGATGGCACAGTCCGGAGGTAATATAACATGCGGCGCTATCATAGCGAGCGCAGTCACGAATGTTAACGTGAACTAAAAAGGAGCCTAGAGCTCCTCTTTTTATATCAGCCTCAAGGCCATGTAGATTTCACAAAATCCTGAGAGCACGCTAATATCTCCTTCAATAAGATTTGCCTTAAAGAGCTCTCCGTTATACTTCACTTCCACTATCTCCGCATCCCATGGCTGGAATATAACCTCCAGGCTTTCCCCTTCCACATTAAGAGTGAATTTCCAATCATCTCCTGTGAATTCAATGCCTCCGGTTTTCCACGGAGCCTCCATAAATAAATTATAGATACATTCGAATCCTACAGATACTTCTGGAGATTTAAGACTATCAAGCTCCATACCAACCAAACTCCATACGTTGGGTGAAGTACCTGCTGCCGTCTTGATGACTTCTGACTCGATAGCTTCTATATGCGGTTCCGCATCTAGATTATTCATATCTTCAAGAAGACTAGCTATCTTCATTAATCTTAGATTATATGCATTCATTATATTTCTCCTCACAAGAATTCATAATTACTACACTATACTTATACCTAAAGTACTGATCCTTGTTGAAACTAAAAAAGGGCCCGAAGGCCCTGTTGGGGATTAGCCGAGCATCGAAATCTTGATATCCTCAAGAGTTTCGCCATTTTGAAAACGATCGAATATTTCCATGAGTTGATCCACCATTTTGTGGTCAGCCTGGTAATCGGAGTTTGAACGCTCGGTTGGTACAGCTTGGTCTAGGCCTGGAGCATGCGCAGTATGCGCTCCCGGAAGATTCTCGCCAAGTTCAACTTCATGAGGCTCTATCATGACGTCACCAACTTCATTAGAGATTTATGTATGCCCATCACGCTACGTACTGATAGTTTTCCGGACACTATATCATCTCGGACTTCATCCTTAATAGCGTCGAGCTCGTCCGCGTAGCGAGAAGACAAGATATCCATTGCGTAGTAATAGGTCTTGACATTATCAGAAATTTCTTTCAAAAGACCTGCACCACAATCATCGCATAGATGATCTTCAGTCGCCATGATACTCCCCTTCGTTATATTTCTCTGTGAAATTAAGAAGATTCTCTAGTCGAGGATCTTCTGCGTAGAACTCTTTGATACCGCGTAGCGCAGACATATGATCTGCATCGATTACAGAAGATACGCCTTCCGCAGCCGTTAGGATCTCACGTAGGAACAGAGCGCTCTCAGGATCTTCTCTAAGGATAAGCATTAGAAACTGAGGAACTTCTTCCTTAGATACTAAGCCTAAGCCGTCGCCGATAGTGATCTTAAGATACTTAGTGTATCCCGCAGCTGAAGTATCTAGACGATCCTTACCTGCAGAGTATGCGATATCGGTAATTTCTTCACAGACCTTATGAGAGTTGAGGTGTGCACTGACAGTATCGCCCTTGATTACATCATCGAATACTCGAAGAACGTATGCGGCATACTTAACGTCTAGCCAGGATGCGAAGTGATGAGCTAGTTCTCGACAGGCGTATAGTCCGCCGTTACGGCCTCGAGGGTACCCTAGAACCTTAGGGTTTATCCGGTCGGATTTACCCGATTGGCTTTCTAAGGTGTCGGATCCGACACCATAAGATTCCATTCGGGCGGATCCGCCCGAGTAAAACCCATTACCAGGCTCTGATAGAAACTCTATAAGCTCCGATACGCCATTACGACGTTTCCAATCTCTTACAGTATCCCTATGCCATTCTTTTCCGGATACTTCACAGTATGCACGATAGATGTCATTAAGACAAACCATTCCGTTAACGAAAAGAATGTCCTGACCGAACATCTTAAGTGCGACTGCCTTCTTAGGCGCTTCTGTATTTAACCAGCTTTCCATAGTACTACCTCTATATCTATGTTCGGAGTATTCTCATTGATTAATCGTTCGATAGTGTCCCAGTCACCTCCGGCGAGACCTGCACCTATCTTAGGGATTCCGAGTAGGCCGGAACCCATATCATCGTTCAAGGCTCGGAAGGCATCCGCTAGAGCCTTATAATCAATATCGGGAATTCCCCGACGACGACCTGTGAACGTATACTGCGTATAAAGGTTATATACAATAGAGCCTTTACTGAAGGTGCCGAGCTTAGATACTGCTCCTTTCTCAGTAGCTTGGTCAGCCTCCCAGGCTTCAGGAAACGCATCTGCAATCTGTGGAGCGATCCCAGATTTCATAGTACACATACAGTTACAGCCGTGAGCTATATTGTCATAGTTCCCGGCCTTGGCGAGATCGATCAGATTCCCGTATTTATACCCACGTATCAATGGAAGTCTCCTTATCTAAAGAAAAGCCTCCTTTAACGATATCATTAGCAGATACTCGATACAGCTTACGCTCATGTAAGATCAGGCCTGGAAAGAACGTACTAGGCATATCCGTAATATGCAGTTCACCCTCTCGAACCTCGGCCGTTAGTCCGATATACTTAAAGCGCTCACGATGATTCTTAATGATAAGAGCGCCGTTGAAGCCTGCATTACGGAGGGGAGCCGGTAGGGTTAGGGATAATTTACCCTTACAGTTACCGACGTTCAATTCGCTCAGCTTAGAGTATGTAGTGAATCCGGCACCATTAAGATTAGAGAAGTGATCCGGAGTTAGGGCGGGTAGCATAGGCATAGTATTAACTCATGGTTGCGTAAATGAACCCTAGAACCGCACCAGATACAGTGTATACGGCAACTAGGAATTTAGGAAGAGAAATGTTACGTAGCTTATTGAAAAATTTTGACATTGGTACTCCATATAAAACATGTCTAGGTACCTCACTTATAACAAGAACTCTTAAAATATTGAATAGAGAAACGAGGAGGTAAACATGCCACATTCAGAAAGTATGGCCAAGGCCATGATTCAGGCGCATGAGGCTGGCGAGGGTTCCTTACCCGATCTGATCAGAAAGCCTGTATTTAGAGGTATGCCATATAGAGATAGGCGTGCTGTTATCGAACAATTATCAACCTATAAAGATCCTGGCTACGAAAGACCTACGTTAGCACAAAAAGCTAAGGCTATGATAGGCCCTTCCTTGGCTGCAGCCTTGACAACCGTGGCAGCCCCAGTAGCAGGCAACCTACTTAACTCTGCTATTACTAACGGCTTTAAAGGTCCTCTAGTACGAGAAAGCCTTAAGAATATCCGCAAAGGCACTCCCCTTTTATTGGGTGCGGGAGCTATAGCAGGCGGATTAGCTGCGACAGGACGTTATCTGCTTAGTAAGCAACAGGAGCATGCCGACGTATCCATGATAGAGGGTCTTAAGAGTATTCAGAATGCAGATGATAAAGACGTAGCTATCGATCGTTTTATGTTGACTGGGGTTACTCCGGAAGTGTCTCCTAGGGATACTATGACGGCCATGAAGGCGATAATCTCTCCAGCCACTAAGACTGTAGTAGATGAAGCTACTTCTATGAACAAGGATAACCTAGATACGCTAGCTCAGGAGTATAGTGATATACACGCTAAGAGTCAAGAGGATATAAACGAGCTATACGATAAGTACGATGATAATCCTCCTAGCGAATTAGTTAATAAGATTCGTGAGCAGGCATCGGACGAGATGGCTAAACGCCACTCCGTATTAGAAAAACATAATTACCCAGGAGCTAATTAATGAGTATCCATAATATCAAAAAGATAGCGGCTCTCGTACCGCAAGTGACTGAACTAGTAGGTCTTACAAAGAAGGCATCATTAGACGAAGAATTCCCTACAGGAGATCGTAACGAGACGTTACTTTCAGCTCTAGAGACAGAGTTCTTAATGAAGGTAGCCGGCCAGGCTGTCGATGTCGACAAGTTAGATAAAGTGTATAAGGCAGTAGATCTTTACGATCTATCTAGCGAACTTTCAGAACTATCAGGTTCTATGGTTAAAGCAGCTTCTCACAAGGAGGTTGCCGGAGTGGAGTCAATTCAAAATCTGATCGAGACTGAAATGTTCTCCCACATGCCTAACCTAGAGAAGATCGCCTCTGCTTCCGGCATGCTATACGATCGTAATCCTGAAGCTATCACTAGCGATGTCGTTAAACTATATGCAGGCGCAGGTACTCTAGATAAGTCTGCGGCAGTTCTTGCTCTTAATCATCGAGCCGGCCGTACAGGCAACAGAGAGTTCACTAAAGTAGCCGGTGTAATCAAAGGTGTAGATGGAGAGCTTACTGTAGAAGAGAATCGCTCTATTATCAATGCAGTAACTAAACTTGAGAAGGCTTCTAGTTATAATGAAAGTGATTTCGTCAAGGAATGCTTCCATCTTAAGCAGGCAGAATTAATGATTAAGCTTGCCAGCAAGTCCGTACCTCAAGAATCTTTAATCAAGATCGCCGGTAACGTCGGAGACGTTCTAGGTAGCGAAATCGGAGAGCTTCTTAAAGAAGCCGGTCAGAACAAGGACGCCATAGAGGCTTTGCCTTTAGGAGAACGTCAAGTAATGGAAGAGTTAGTGGGATGATATTAAGCGAACTAAAGAAGGCTCTCGATAAGAAATTCGGAGAGAGTTGGCACGAACTAGAAAATGAAACTATCTCTTTAACATTAGGTGCAGTGTTCGACGAGAAGACTCTTCTTAAGATCATTATGCTTAAGTCTATTGAATCGCATCCGGATTACTTTTATCTAGATGCCGATTACTTCTTGAGATTCGTAGAGGTCGCAAATGGCAATATCCCAGATGCACATCATCATGATATCCCTACATGTCTAGAGTTGGTATATGCTCTTACTGAATTAGAGCGGTTGATTGACGTTGAGAAATCTCCTATGCTTAGCAACGTTACTCGATATATTATCAACAATGAAGGTCACGGAGAAGCTTACCACGAGATTCTGGCTAAGTATTCTGGAGTACCCTTCACTAAGAACGAGAAGACTAAGGCTGCCTTAATGTATATCCAAGGGATGGATAAGACTAAGGGGGAAGGCTAAATGGATGCCTGGAACGTAGATTTCACTAACGTAGCAGGTCAGTCAGTATTCGAGACTCCGTACACTAAGTTCAGTGCGGAGAACGTCTACCTGAATGGCATGCGGCTACGTAGGGATATTGACTATACGATAGTCTACCGTACGGCCGCAGAAAATCTTACGACGATCACTTTAACGACAGCTATACCTGACAATGCAGATACGCTATCAGTAACCAGCCCCTACTTAGAGGATCTAGGTAACATCAACTTCGATGAGATAATGCCTAAACTGGATGATATCCTCACCGCAACCATGGGTAGTTGGTCCTGGGATAAAACTGCAGGTATACTTACCCTGTACGATGTGACAGGTGTCGAGAAGTTTAAGTATGCAGTATCGGATGATGCTCAAATGGCTACTCGTGAGCGACGTCAAGATTTAGAAGTATAACCAAACCCGCTTCGGCGGGTTTTTTTGCGCCTGCACTAAAATACTGGTACTAAAGCATTAAAAGAGGTCAGAATATGGACTTACAAACAGATCAAATAATTGGTCTAGAAGGTTCTGCAGTATCTGATGGAGATCTGTCGTTAGACCCTTCTTCAAAGACTTTCGGTATACAGAGAGGCGGTCTTATCAATTTATCTGATATAGACGAATCGCCTTCTTTACAGAATCCTGAATATATATTAGCCAATAGGGGTTCAGGAAGTTTACATGAGATTACTCAAGAAGATATAGATTCAGGGAGCGACGTATATGGAATCTACTCCCTATCAATGGTGCCTGAAAAGGAGTCGATCAGCTTAGTATGGTCTGGGTCCGATAGTAATCCTAACTTTACCGTCACGGAGCCTGGCACCTACCACTTATTAGTAGGGAATATGTATATGTACATCTTTATATCGGATATAAATACTCCCTCAGCAAAAACCCTTAGAAATTGGTCATACATATTTTCTTCAGACGAACTACTGTACACTTACCGGGTTAGATATGACCCTTCCTCTGGGTTCCACTCTACTATGGTATATCGCACATATGTAGGAGGTTCAGCGATATATAGCGTACGAGAATCCAGTAGTACTAATATAACCGAGATATGGAAGGGCCTATAAATGCAGACATTAAACCAGAGACAGATAAGAAACTTAAGAATACCTACGGTATCTGACGCAGAAAATAGAGATATTAAAGAGACTGATATCGCTACTATAGATGAGACGAACTCTCTATACATATGTAAGCCTAGTCGCACATCTAGTCAGGACATATCCTTAGCAAACGGTATGTACCTACTTAATATCTCTGCGGTATCAAACGGGGACCTGTCTTCCAGTGATCCTACCGACCAACCCATGCTAATATCTCCAGAAGAACTGCAGTCAGTTCTATCTTCAGGAGGGTCTTCCGGATTACCTACTAAATCAGGACAACAGATACCTATAACAGGCTCACTAGAGTCGATAGGTGGGTTTGATAACGTAGACTCATCCGTGGACGGGTCGGTTATGGCTATAGGTATAAGAGGATATGAGTATTCAGGAGTATTGAAAGGTACTGTAATGTACTTCATAAAAGAGGGTAGTTCTTTTACTCAAAAGGTCTTGCCCGGATCTGAGTTCTTAGAAAACGAAAGCGTAGGATCTGCAATATCTTTATCGGGGGATGGCACTACACTGGCAGTAACTCATTCATACTTCCATTCACCATCCTCGAACTATATCAAAATGTCTGTGTGGAAGTTAAACGGATCTACGTTCGAAAGATATTACACGTATACCCATGATGTTCTTGATGAAGATTGCTTCCGATGGATAGATGTATCAGATGACGGGTCCCGGATTGTTGCGGGAGGATCCTCCTCTAGAGTTATGATATTTAACCACGAGAACTCTGCGTACACTCTTTCGGAATTCACTCTAGATTCTAATAACACTATAAAAATGTGCATACCATCCATATCCGGAGATGGGTCCACTATAGTCGTAGGGTCTCCTTTCTATACGGAGAATTCCGTATCTTCCGGTAGAGCCTTCGTATATGAAGGAGATACTTTGAGCTTATCGCAAACCTTGCAATATGTCGCCACCGATGCTTATTTCGCCAGGTCTGTATCTTTAGATTATACAGGAGATACTCTAGTTCTAGGTCATTATAACACAGCCAAGGCGCTGCAGGTATATAAGAGGGATTTAGGGAATTACTCTCTCTTCAGGTCGATACAGGATGATTATCCTCACAGGCTCTCGTATATAGGGTTATTCTGCAGAGTATCTAGTGACGGTAGATATGTATACGGCGGAGATCCTAGGTACGTAAATCCTGACCTATCCATATCCGGCAGAATCATCTTGCACGATTTAGAGAATAATGAAACGACCAGACTTACTCTGGACAATACTACAGAGGACAACTTACTGGGATACAAAGTAGCTATATCTAACGATATGACTAAGTTGATAACCTATGCAGATAAAGGGTATGATGGATATGAAAGTACTCCTTGTGTATATATATACGAGTCACCTGACTTTACTTCATTCAAAAATATTCTAGACGATGTAGACATAGCAGAGAAATCCCCGAAGTATGGATTCATACCGGCTAGTTCACTTCCTTCAAGTGGCGGGATAGATTTCTCTAGAACTACTGCTCTCTGGAGCGGAGATGTATCGTCTGTAGCCGACATTATAGATTCATCAGGTTGGTATGTGATAGAAGTATTCGACCCAGGAGCTCCTTACGAAACATTAACTACTAAATGCACCCTGTATTACCATGGGCTAGACACCAAACCTTCGTATTACTCCATGGATTCTTATGCCGACTCTGCTACATCTCTAGTAGTTAACTCGATATACATCAATACAGTAGGTGGGGTAGGATCCTATAGATCTTACACAGAATCAGGAGACGTATACTGGTCATCCTCCACGTTAAAAATAAGAAGTATCTCTAAGGTAAATAATACATGATAGTTTTTTATGATGAGAATAATAAGGTAACGTCTTATCAGACATTTCCCGAGACAACAACTGCTCCTAATGCGGCATATGTAGATCCGGCTGAAGAGGATATCGTAAGAGAATTCTCGGAATATCTCCGAGTTAAGCCAGGGAGAATCCTAGTAGAGAATCCTGCATCACTTCAGGTTGAAGAGCAGGATGTTATGGTGTTAGATATACCAGAGGATGTACATGAAAGAAAGGCTGCGGATTTACTCGAAGAGAGTAGAGATAAGGCTCGAGCATATACATTCCTATGGAGAGAAGCGAAGAGGCAGGAGGGTATGCCTTATACCATTCAAGGGACTCTTGATTCTATACAAATCAGGGATACGCAAGACATGGTTAACATTAACGGCCTCGTTACAGTTGCTCAGATGGCAGAGGCTTCTGGTAACACTGAATTTACAGCAAGTTTTCGGGCCGATTCCAATACTACATACACCCTATCTCTCTCTGAGATATACGACCTAGGGGCGGCCACAGTAGCATATGTAGAGAGTATCTACGCACAGTCTTGGTCTGCTAAGGATTCTATCGAGACCGCTTCTACGGTAGAGGAGATGAATACGGCACTCGCTACGCTTAACCCGGAGTATTCAGTGTGAAGAAAGGTATACATCAGCGCCAGATACGTAACTGGCGCCATCAGGATATTTCTAATGCGGTTAAAGCAGATCTAGATCCTGGAGAGGCGATCGTCATCGAATCTACAGGCTCTATGTATATCGTTAGGTCTTATAAAACAACTGAAGAGGATATTACCTTAGATAACGGATTATTCCTGTTCGACATTTCAGAGGGTAGAGTGGAGTCCACTGCCTCTATTATCAACTTTGACGGATCTACTCCTATGGACACTTACCATTTAGCGGATGTAGATACTACAAGTAACTCTCTGGTATTAAATCCTGAAGATAATAATACCTATGGTGCTCAAGCGGGAGTATTAAACGGAAGCTTTCTAGGAGATTTCACCATAGAGGTGACTGGAGAGGAGT
>Ga0255768_10000323_pt1 | contig 49496 bp, 81 predicted proteins | sample 071ome_33_FD_179983 | JGI IMG/M metagenome (GOLD analysis project Ga0255768, IMG submission 179983) | Coastal salt marsh microbial communities from the Groves Creek Marsh, Skidaway Island, Georgia - 071412AT metaG (version 2) | ecosystem: Environmental > Aquatic > Marine > Intertidal zone >... | reverse complement strand
TACAAGTTTTCAAACAGAAACAAATCCACCATTAAATAGAACATTTTTAAATGCTACTAGTGATATTTATGTAGGTAAAATTGTTGGAACAACTGGAACAGATTATTATTTTGATGGTTTACAAGCACACACTCATTATTGTGATGGCTATGCTTATTCTGCATCTGACTTTGGTGAAACAGATGCAACAACAGGAATATGGAAACCTAAAACTGAACCTAGTGTTACTTATGGTACAAATGGTTTCTTCTTAAAGTTTGAAAACTCAGGTGCTTTTGGAACAGACAGTTCTGGTAACTCAAATACATTCACAGTTAATGGTACAATGACACAGACGATTGATACGCCTAGTAATGTTTTTTGTACAATGTCGCCTTTAACTTCTACACAAAACTTTAATTTATCTAATGGTAATTTAAAATTAGGTGCAGCAGCAGATAACCAAGCTATCGCTGGAACACTTGCTGGAACAGTAGATAACGCAACTTATGGATATTATTTTGAATATAAAGTTAATGCTTCTAATTTAGGAAGTAGCGGTGAAGGATTTAGAGTAGGTATTCTTAATGCAAATGATATTATGAAAACAAGTGCAAGTGCTAGAGTATTAAATATGACAAGTCCAGATTTAATTTATGAAACAGCGACAAATGGTGGTTCTAATAGAACTGACACAGATATTGGAAGTGCGGCTAATGGAGATATTGTTATGGTTGCTTGGAAAAATGGTAAAGTATGGTTTGGTGTTAATGGGACTTGGGTTAATAGTGGTAATCCTAGTGCAGGTACAGGAGAACAATTTTCTGGTTTAAGTGGAGATTATGTTCCTTGGATTATGTGTTCATTAACTAATGGAGTTAATGGCTCATCATTTAATTTTGGTAATGGATATTTTGGCACAACTGCTGTATCATCTGGTAATGCAGATGATAATGGTTTAGGTGTTTTTGAATATGCACCACCAACAAATTTTTTAAGTTTATGCACTAAAAACATGAATGAAGTGGAGTACAGCTAATGGCACAGATTAATAAACCCACAGATTATTTTAATACTAATTTATGGACAGCAGATGACAGTAATCCAAGAAGTATTACATCTACTCATGCTACAGATTTTGTTTGGATAAAATCAAGAAATCAAACTTACATTCATAGATTATTTGATAGTGTTAGAGGTGCTACTAAAAGATTAAGAAGTAACGGAACAGATGCAGAAGATACAGCATCAACTGAAGTTACAGCTTTTACATCAACTGGTTATACAATAGATTCTGGATTAAACAGCACAGACCCTTCAACAAATTGGGTGGGTTGGTCATGGCTTGGCGGTGGCACAGCTTCATCAAACACAGATGGAAGTATTACATCACAAGTATCAGCTAATACAACAAGTGGATTTAGTATTGTGTCTTATACTGGTAATGCCACTGCTGGAGCAACTGTGGGTCATGGTCTTGGAACAACACCTTCATTAATGATATTTAAAGATAGAGATAATACTAGAGATTGGATTGTTTATCATAAAGATTTAGGTGCAACAAAATTTATTAAATTAAATTTAACAGATGCGTCAGGAACAGCTTCAGCTTATTTTAATGATACTGAACCGACTTCTAGTTTATTTACAGTAGGTTCTGGAACTTCAGTCAATAATTCTGGCACAGATTACATATCCTACTGCTTCGCAGAGAAAAAAGGCTACAGCAAGTTTGGTAGTTACACAGGTAACGGAAGCACCGATGGTACGTTTGTTTATACTGGATTTAAACCAGCTTTTGTTATGATGAAAAGAACTAATACCACAGGAGAGTGGGGAATGTTTGATAATAAAAGAGATTCATTTAATGTTGCAACAGCAGAATTAAAAGCTAATGCATCTGATGCAGAAGAAGTAAATGGAGCAATAGATTTTTTATCACAAGGTTTTAAATTAAAAGCAACTTCTGCCTTTATGAACGCTTCAGGAAGTACATATATCTATATGGCATTTGCAGAAAACCCATTAGTAGGAACAAATAACATTCCAGCAACTGCGAGATAATGGCTAGAAAATTTAAGGAATTTACAAAGTTAGATACAAAAAGAGCAAAGAGACCAGGTAGACATTCAAAGTCACCTAATAAACGTAAAAGATTATCACACAAAAAAAAATATAAAGGACAAGGAAGAGTATAATGGCAGATCTAGCAACAGGTGCAGTAACACCTTCACAAGCACAACAGACAGGCAGTAAGTCTGCTGTAAGTTTAGTTGAGAGTTTATTAAGTACTCCTACATTACCTCAAGGTACAACAATAACTCCTCAAGTACAGCAGGTACAACAACAAGAATTATTATCAACTCCAGGTGTAACTGGAACGGTAGCTGCAACATCCCCTACAGCAACTGCAGGTTTGGCTGCAACTTCTGCTGCGGGTACAGCGGCTCAAGTGGGTGCTATAACTCCACAAACAGCTGCACAATATCAAGCTGCATTAATTGGACAAGCACCTACAATGCAAGCTGCACAAGGAACTGTAACGGCTCCTATGACTGCAGCCCAACAGTCTTTAGCTAATCTAGATCCTAGAGCAACTGTACAAGGTCAATTAGCAAGTATCTCTCAAGATATACAACAGTCAGTACAAACAGGTTCACCTTTACCTGCATTTGCTAGAGGTGCTGCTGAAGCTGCAAAAGCTACAATGCAAGCTAGAGGTTTAGGTTCTTCTACAATGTTAGGAGAAGCTTTAGCTGAAGGTATATTACAATCTTCTGTTCCTATTGCTGCTGCTGATGCTGAAACTTATAAACAAGTTATATTCCAGAATTTAGCTAATAACCAGCAAGCTGCGTTAGTTAATGCTCAATCATACTTACAGATGGATTTATCAAATCTATCTAATCAGCAACAAGCTAACCTACAAAATTTACAAGCAAGACAACAGCAGTTACTAACAGATAATGCTGCAAGAAATGCTGCACTTCAGTTTAATGCGACTAGTCAAAATCAAGTAAATCAATTTTATGATTCATTAAATGCAAACATTCAAGAACAAAATGCTAAACGAATGGATGCTATGAATCAATTTAATATATCTGAAGTTAATAAAGTAGAAGCTTTAAATGCTAAAAATGCTACAGCAATAGCTGATGCAAATGCACAAAGAGAAGCTGCAATAGCACAATTTAATGCTACACTTGAAGATGCTAGACAAAGATTTAATGTAGAGAATCAAAGAATTATTGATCAATCCAATACAACTTGGAGAAGACAAATCAATACTGCAAATACAGCAGCTATTAATGCTGCTAATGAAACGAATGCAATGAACTTATTAAACTTAAGTAACTTTGCATTATCATCACTATGGCAACAATGGAGAGATGAAGCATCATGGGTTAATGCTGCATCTGAAAACGAAGCTAATAGAAATCACAACTTAGCTATTGCTGCTTTAGAAAGAACAACTACCTTTGACTTACAAAACTCTGCACAGAAATCAGCACTCTATGCAATGTTAGGTCAATTTGGTATGAGTGTATTTAGTAATTATAATCCATAGGAGTAATCATGCAAGACTTAAAAACAATATTTAATAATGCTGTAAGAAATGTAGCAACAAGAGCAGCTACAGATTGGACAATGGGAAGTACAGATCCAGACCCAGGTGGAACTTATGAAGATGGTGTTTGGAAACCATCAAAGAAAAGTCCTTGGGAAAAAATAAAAGAAGCATATAAGAAAACTTCACAAGAAGCAGCTAAAGGTACTTTTTATAATACCTATTTAAATACATTAAATATGTTAATGAAACAAAAGAAAACATTACCAGGTAAAGTAGGTATTGGTATGGAATCTCCAAGAACTTATGGTGGTCAAGCACCTGGAAGAAGTAAAGTTGGAACTGCAAGTTATCAAGAAAAACTAGGAGAAGTACAATCAAGAATGAGAAGATTCGCAACGGCAAAATATTATGCAGGAATAGGTGGATATGGCAAATCGTAATATACCTTTATCAGATTCAACACAAGAGCCTCAAGTCAATCCATTTGATGCTCCAGTACCAGGTCAATCTTTAACAGATACTCCAGGTAATTATCCTTGGGAGCATCCACCAAAACATACTGACCCAGAAGAATTATTAGAAAATCTTTGGGAAAGAATTACTACACCTCAAGCATTAGAAGAGATGATTGCTATGATGGATGCAGGTGTACCTGTAGAAGCTATTGTTAGAGTTATTACATTTGCAGGATTTACTGAAGGTGAATTTAGTCCAGATGTAGGATTCTTAATTATTGAACCTTTAATGGAAATGGTTACTGCAATTGGTGTAAGAGCAGGTATTAAAAATTTAAGAATATCATTACAAGATTTAGATAATGAAAGCTTTATTAATGATATGGGTAAAATGAAATATGCAGGTAAAGAAGTTAAAGAGCCTAGATTAGCTGATGCTGAAGAAGTAGAAGAAATGCCACAACAAGCTGGTGGTTTAATGGCTAGACCTGAATTAATGGGAGGAATGTAATGGCGTTTGTAACACCTTTTTTAATGGGAGCAGTAGGAGAAATCCAAAGGCAAAGACAAGAGACTGATGATATTGTAGGTAAAGTTGTAGATACAGTTGCACCTTATATATTAGATAAAGTATTTAATGCAGAGAAATTGTCTGAAAAACAAACTAAATTATTTAATGGATATTCAAGAAGATATGGAAATAACTTTGCACAAGTTATGGCTAATGCTAATCTATTAGAAAGTGGTGATGAAAAAGAAGCTGATGCATTAATTAAAAATTATTTTGGAACTGATGATTTAGGTTCTATTAAAAATATGATTGATGAAAAAGCTAAAGACTCTAAATCATTTCAAAAGTTGTTTGGTCAAAATCCTATTACAGCTAGACAAAAATCTATTAAAGATAAAAAAGATTTTATTAATGAGCAGTTTTCTGATAGAGCAAATCTAAAGAGATTAATGATTGACCCAGAACAAAAAAGAAGTGGTGTATCTGGCTTCTTATTTGGTGATAGAATTAGAAAAGAAGATGTACCAGGTGCAACTCAAAGATTAGCTGAAGGATTACAATTACCTACAACTGAATTAGCTGGTGCTCCATCACAAGACATTAGTACATTCTTAGGTGTTAAACCTTACAGTCAATTATCATTTACTGAATTACAACAGAGAACAGATAGTGCATCTGTAAACAGAGTAAGTAAAATTATGAATGATGCTGAACAAGCATTTGAAAGAAGAAAGATATATGCTAATCAATACGCTATTGATAAAAAGTTTAAAGCAGAATATGAAAAAATTAAAAAAGAATATGAAGCTAAAACAGGCGAAGCATATCCATTAAGTAAAGTTGATTATGCATTTAAAAAATTCTTACCATCTTATGTAGAAACATTTGCTGGTATTAATTACTATCCAACTAAACCTGTAACAACTGAACCTGCACAAACAACACAACCTGCCCAAGTACAGACTCCTGTACAAACTACTACTCCATTTAAAACACAGGTAACTGCTAAACCTGGTACAGGTAAATTTAGATTACAAGTACAGGAAAGAGTAAATGAAATGCAGGAAAAAATGAGTGGTATTGAACCAGATCAATTAGTAGCATTTGCTAATCAGAGAATAGCTGAATTAGAAAAAAATGCATCTGCTAATTATGATCCTTCCCAAGACATAGAAGTTATAAGAGCAACGACAAGATTACAACTACAACAATTACGTGTAGATCCTAAAACTTACGGGTATTAATCATGGACAATCCATTTAGTGCGATTGGTCCTCAACCAGAAAAGAAAGAGGTTAAACAAGATATACTTGTAAATCCTTTTAGTTCTTTTGGTCAGGCACCATCAGAAACAAAAACTAAAAATCCATTTGATGATATTGGACCTAGTACTGAAAAATTTGGTATTAGTGATAAGGCACCTTATTATCAAGGTTTATTATTAGATCGTTCTACACAAGCTGGACCTATGGCTAAGGTTGGTCCAGGTACTATTGATGGTAATGCTAGTTGGTTTGATAATTTTTCATACGGTTTTAAATTAGGTATCTCTGATACTGTTCGTGGTTTTAAACAAATGGCAGGTTCTGACCTTGAGAAATTAAGGGAAGAACAACAGGATCTCTATGCCCGTATGCAAGCTGAAGATGGTATATGGACTACTATAGGTTACTTTGGTGGTGCTTTATTAGATCCTGTTACTTGGCTTATTCCTTTTGCTAAAGCTAAAACTATTTATAGTATGGCAAAAATGGGTGCTGTATCTGGTGGACTTGTAGGTGCACTTGGATATGTAGATGAAGATAGTATACTTAATACTAGAACTAAACAAGCTGGTGCAGGTATACTAGGTGGTGCAATTATAGCACCTGTTGTAGGAAGTCTAGGTAAATTAGTTGGTAGAAAAACTCCAGGTGGTTTATATCCAGAAGCAGATGTAAATGTAAAAACATTAAATCAATCTGCATTTACAACTTCAAGATTGCAAGGTGCAATGGGTGAAAGGTTTAGACAAATTAGAGTTAGAACAGATAAAGATATAAAGTTTACAGAAAGAGAATTAGTTAGAGATTTACCAAATAAATATATATTAAATCCAGTTAGATTATTTTTTAATAATACATTTGTAAGACCTTATCAGGAGTATATTGGTAAACCTGGGTTTGAATATTTATCTACTGGAAAATTTGGTCCAGATATTGCTACGGGTGCTGTTGGTGCATTTCTTGGTCCACAATATTTAGAAGAAGATGCAACAGCTATGCAAAAATTTAGTGCAGCATCTATAGGATTTTTAGCAGGATTTACTGGTGTAGGTATTGCTAAAAGAGTTCCAGTAAAAAGAACATTTTTAAAAGGTACTAAAGATGAATACACAAAAACAGTACCATTCTCTGAAGTACTTGCGAGAGGTATTCAAGATAACTATGGATTACCTAAAGATGCTAGTGCAATTAAAGCAAAAGCATTAGGAAAACAAAATGAGATTAGTGGACGATTCACAGAGTTAGCTGAAAAAGCTATGCAACTAACTACTGATGAAAGAAAACTTCTATTAAATTTAATGGAAGGTGATATTAAATATGGTCCAACAAAAATTAAAAAGTTATCTGATGAGTTTAGAAAAGAAGTTAAAACATTAGGTCAAATGTTTGTTGACTTTGGATTGTTAAATAAAGAAACCGTTCAAAGAAATGTTAATAGATACTTAAGAAGAACATACATGAAAGACCCTAAGCTTGCACAAATTGGTGATGAATTAAAACCAAGAGGAATTATTATTGAAGTTCCTAAAGGCGAATATTTAAAAAGATTTAAAAATGATAAAGCTTATTACATTGGTGCAGGTAGTGATGCGAAAGCTATTAAAGAAATACAAAAGATAAGATTTGAAACACCAGAAAAAATTAATAGTCCAGAATACAAAGCTTTAGAAAAACAAATTAAAAAAGATAGTGCTATTGAAGGACATGTTGGTTGGGAATTATTTGATTTAGATCCAAAGAAATTTGCTAAATTAAAAAAAGATGATGGTATTAAAATCAGATGGGAATTAACTAAACAGGAAAGAATTGCACTAGGTGAAATTGAAGATGGTGCATTAGCTATTTCTGAAACAGGTAGAATTTTAAGTGGACAATTAGGTCGTTCATTTTTCTATAGTGAATTATCAAAAGCAAATTATGTTTATACAAAACCAACAGGTGCAGATATTGCTAAGTATACTTTAAAGCAAATACCTAATACTGTAATTCAAAATACTGCTGGTAAAAAAAGATTTGGTCCATTAGCTGGTAAATGGGTACCAGAAGAAGTTTATGATAATTTAATTAGAACAGATAATTATCTAACAAAAACTCCTAATGAATTTTATAGACAATATAAAAAATTAAATTCATTATGGAAAGTTTCTAAAACTGCATTTAATCCTACCGTTCATATCAATAATACATTTAGTAATGTAGTATTATATGACTTAATGGATGGGTCTAGATTTGCTGAAAATATAACTGCTGCTAGTAGATCAATGCTTCAAGCAGGCAAAGGTAAGAAATCAGAGTTATTTGATTTAGCACAAAAGTATGGAGTATTAGAAGCTGACTTTGTTACTAATGAATTAAAAAATATTACAAAAGTATTAAAAGAAAATCCATATAGTGTATTTAAAAATAATAAACAAGATCCTTTTAATAATTCTGTAAGTGCTGCTAGTATTATTTTTAATGATTTAAAAAGAAGTGCATTTGGATTAAAGTCTGGTGCTAAATTTGCTACTGATTTATACAGAGCAGAAGATACAGTATTTCGTATTGCATTATTTAGAGATAGACTTGCAAAAGGATTTAGTCCAGTTGATGCTGCTTTAGATGCAAGAAGAGGATTTGTTGATTATGATATTAATGCACCTGTTATTAATTTCTTAAGACAAACTGCAACTCCATTCTTAGCATATACATATAGAATTGTACCATTACTTGCAGAGACTGCTGTGGTTAGACCATGGAAGTATGCTAAATGGGCAGCATTAGGATATGGTTTAAATGCTTTAGGTGGTTACTATGGTGGTGGTGATGAAGCTGAAGAAAGAGCATTAATGTCTGAAATGGAAAGTGGAAGAGTTATGGGTATACCTTTCTTACCACATAGAAATATTAAATTACCTATACCACAAGGTGTTATAAAAAGTGAAGAAGGTGCTGAACAAAAATCTTATTATGTAGATGTAACAAGATATGTACCTGGTGGAGATGTATTAGATTTAAATAATTTAGGACCTGTTCCTGGATTACCTGCACCTATTCAACCATCATTTGGATTGATTGGAGATATTATACCTCCTCTATTTGGATATGATGTATTCAGAAGAGAAAAACTAAAAGGTCTTGGTGTATCTACTACAGATGATATGAAGATAAGATTTGGTAAAGCTTTAACAAATTTAATACCAAACTTTCCATTTGCACCTGGCTCATACACTACACAAAATATTGAAAGAGCAAGAAACCAAATAGTAGAATCTCCATTTAGACCAGAACAAACAGAACTAGGAGCATTAGCTAGAGGTCTTGGATTTAAAGTTAAAGAAGCAGATATAGATAAATTAACTGCAACTAAAGCTTTAGAACTTAAGAAAAAAATTACTGGTATCAGAGAGCAGATGGCAGTAGAGTATTCTAAATTTACAAAAGGTATTATAACAGAAGAAGAATTTGAAAGTGTTATAGAAAAGAAAGCAGAAAGAATTGGCAAGATAGCTGATAGCTATGGAGTTAAATTTGAAACTACTGGTAAAAAGATTGAACCTAAAGCTTTGATACCAGGATTACTTGCATTACCAGGCGAACTTGGAATACCAGGTTTACCTGTTTATGAACAAACCAAAAAAATGTTTGAAAATAAATAATGACAAAAAAACCAAAGACAACAAGTGAACATCTTATAGCAATTTATGGATATATAACTGGACTCAAAAAAGAAATATACACAATAAAAAATAATCACCTTAAACATATGCATGAAGACATAGAAAAAATTCATACAAAGGTTGATACATTATTGTATGTACTTCTTGGAGGACTTGGTGCATTGGCTCTTGCACTTATCAGTTATATATTATCATGAAACTATTTGTAATATTTGGAATAATATGCTTCGCTAATCCTGAAGCACCTAGAGGTATAACTTGTTTAGAATATACTGAACCAAAAGGTAAAGTATATACTAAAAAAGAATGCTATGAACACTCTAAATTAACTGGAGATACTATAGCTGAAGAACTAAATAAAGGTGGAGTACAGATAATGGAACAAATTATCTGGTGTGTTAAAGACAAAGGAGATCCAGCATGATTATGAGAAAAACTACAGATACTATTGTTATTCACTGTGCAGCTACAAGACCTCATATGGATGTAGGTGTAAAAGAAATACGTGAATGGCATAAAGAAAGAGGATTTGAAGATATAGGTTATCATTATGTTATTAGACGTTCAGGAGTTGTAGAGAAAGGAAGAGATGATGAATTTCAAGGTGCTCATGCAGTTGCTGTTAATGGTACATCTATAGGTATATGCCTTATAGGTGGAGTTGATGATAATTTAAAATGGGAAAATAATTTTAATGATGCACAATTTAAAAGTTTAATTAGTATTATAAAAATACTTAAAAGTAAATATGAAACTATAGATAAAATTATAGGACATAATGAAGTAGAATCTAATAAAGATTGTCCATCATTTAATGTACAGGAGTGGTTAAAGAAAAATGGCTTGGTTTAATTTAATAAGTCTTGCAGTAAAAGCAGGAAGTCACATCTATAAAAACAGACAGGAAACAAAAATGTTAATGTCTGATGCACAGAAACGTCATGCATTAGCGATGGCAAAAGGTGAGGCAGAGTATCAAGGTAAATTACTTGAAGCAAGACAATCAGACTGGAAAGATGAATTCATACTCATACTATTATCGCTGCCTATAGGTTTATTAGCTTGGGCAGTATTTAGTGATGACCCTACAGCTATGGAAAAAATGAAATTATTCTTTGAGTATTTTTCACAACTACCATTCTGGTATCAAACTATTTTTGTAGGAGTTATAGCTAGCGTGTATGGTTTGAAAGCAACAGACTTAATTAAGAGGAAATAAAAATGGATAGTAAAGATTTTTTAAAAATGATTAAACAAAAAGTTTCTGAAACGAGTAAGAAAGCTTTATCTGTGTATTCTTATAAACAAAGACAAAGCAGACCACGAGTGAAGAAGAATATTTTAAGAAATGAAGATTAGTGAAAACACTAATATTGGTTTACCATTAAAAAATTTATTAGGTTTAATTAGTGCTATTGTTGTAGGTGCATGGTTTGCATTTACAGTCATTGAAAGACTTAATAATTTAGAAACAAGAAACAAGTTATTTGAAAAAGATTTATTAGAAGCAAGTGTTCAAAAGCCAGTGGATCAGGAACAATTTATGCTCTTAGAATGGCAGGCAAAACAAATAGAAAAAATGCAAAAACAATTAGAGGACAATGTACATACAGGTGTGATGCTAGATCAACATGAAAAAGAAATTGAAAAAATTAAAAAAGATGTAGAAAAATTAAAGGATGCAACAAGAGATATTAAATTTGCAAATGGAAATGGTAAACATTAATGGAAACAGAACTTATTAATTTCTTTTTAAAATACTTAGATCCGAACTTTTTTAGCAAAGCATTTAGTTATTGCTTTTGGTACTGGGGATTTTTTACAGTGATCTTGATTGTTTTATTGAGGAAAAAATAATGACTAAAATGGTTATTGCATTATGTTTGTTTTTAAATGGTGAACTTATTGAGCATCGTGTTCAAGCGTCTATGTCTGAATGTTTAAAAGGTAAAAGAATTGCAACAAGAAATATGAACATGACTGATAAACAACTTATGTGTGGTCAAGTCAAAGCTATCATGGAAAAAAACGTAGATGGTAGCGAAAGTATAAAAAAGATTATAATAGAAAGTAAATAATGAATGCTGGTGTATTTCAAGAGTATGATTATAATAATGAATATGCTGAATGCGAATGGCGGCAATGAAAAATTTTGTTGCAAAATATTTAAATAAATTTAATAAACCTAAAACAATAAAACCTAAAAAGGGAAAAGGAAGCTACTCAAGAAATGTATTTAAACGCAAACATACCAGTCATTGAGTGCTACGTTAGAGGTAATTATTTAAGAAATCAAAAAGATTCTCACGATAAATATTTTGAGTGTGCTATATTTGGATTTAGTTCAATACCAAATCAAGTACCTTTGTTTCATTTTCTTATGGAAGATGGGGGCATATGGTGGAGAGCACCTATATCTGCATTTTGTAAAAAACCTAATGTAGAAGAATTACCACTTAATGAATTAGTTATGTGGGATAGCTTTAGTTATAATGTAGGAGTTACTACATTCTATGAACTTGCAGGTTGTAAAATGCAATACATATCAAGACGTAAAGTAAAAAGAAAAGGAACATATCTATTTACTATTGATTGGTGTGGCGGAGATTACAATGAATTAAACTTTGGTTATTCGGAAAAACCAGACCAGCATAAATGCGGGCATGTTATTGAATTAGATGATGGTAACTATGCAATACAACCTAATAATAGATTAAGAGTATTTGATGCATCTATGGGTACTGATTTAGATAAGCCACCTATTATTCACAGATTAGTAAGTGATAGGAGATGGTCAGTTGAAACAAGTTCTAAATGGATAACTGATGAGTATGAAGAAGGCAGCTATGACTACAACTTTAAGGAGTTAAAAGATGAGTAAAAAAAGTACAGTCAACAAAGCAGGCAATTACACAAAACCAGGATTAAGAAAAAAATTATTTAATCAAATCAAAGCTTCAAGTACACAAGGTACTAAAGCTGGACAATGGAGTGCACGTAAAGCACAGCTATTAGCAAAGAAATATAAAGCTGCAGGTGGTGGTTATAAATCATGAAGGATAGTTTACTCGTACATAAGCATTTAATTATTCGTGCAGAGGCAATGAAGCCTCCTATGGAAGAAGATAAAAGCTGTGAATGGTTATCTGAATTTATAAAGTTTATAGATATGAAACCATTAGTAGGTCCATTTGCAAAGTATTTAGATATACCAGGAAATAGAGGATTAACTGTAGCTGCAATTATAGAAACATCACACATTGTAGTGCACATATGGGATGAACCTATGCCTGCATTAATACAAATGGATGTATATTCTTGTGGTGAATTTGATCCCATACAAGTATGCGAAAAAATTAAAAAAGATTTTGATATAACTAAGATAGAATATAAATTTTTAAATAGAGAAACAGGATTAGTAGATATTAAATGAGTATAACACATTACCCCATGCTAATTACTACCTCTAGTGGTAGTGAATCTGGAATACCTTTTTACCTAGAAGTTGCTAAAGGTAATATACCTGGTTATTCAAAAGTAAATAAGTTTGGATATAATGATTCAATTGGATCAGGTTCTTTTGAAGTTATTTGGGAAACAGGTGGACAGTATCCCTATCAATCTTCGGCAGTTACTGTGGATGTAGTGAGTGATGATGCTAATGACGATGTAGCAGGAACGGGTGCTAGAACTTTAAAAATACAAGGTCTGGATGGTTCTTATAATTTAGCTGAAGAAACTGTTGACATGGATGGAACAACTACAGTTACAACTACACAAGAATTTTTAAGAGTTTTTAGAATGTCTGTCGAAACAGCAGGAACATCTGGAAATAATGAAGGTAATATATCTGTAACTTATACAGGTGGATCTGATGTTGCTGCAACTATAACAGCAGGAAATGGTCAAACACTTATGGCAGTATACACTATACCTGCTGGTAAAACAGGATATATTGTAGCTATGAATTTTGGATCTTCAAAAGATCAGGAACAAACTTGTAAGTTAAAAACTAGAGATAATACAATTGCTAATGCTGCATTTCAAACAAAAGAATATTTAAATATTAGAGGTGGTTTTACATACTTTCCTAAAAGAGCTATAACTCAAATTACGGAAAAAACAGATATAGAATTACAAGCAATTTCAAATTCTACTTCTTCAGCATCGGGAGGATTTGAGTTAATACTCATAGATAATTAACATGATAGTAACTAAAAAAAGAACAGTTGGATTAGTATTAACAACAGGCAATCAAGATATTTATACTGTACCTGCAAATCATGAATCTAATATTAAAAGTATATTCATAAGTAATCTTACAGGTAGTACAGTTACATTTAGTTTAGATTGGTATGATAGTGCAAGTACAACATATCACACTATAGCAGAGGCAACAACATTGAAAGCAAATGCTCTCATTCAAATTACAGAAGGATTCTGGCTACATAAAGCTGATAAGATAAGAGGATTAGCTAGTGCTAGTGCATCTGTACAAATTAGTATTAATGTTGAAGAAGAGTATGTACCTAAACAATTTAACTAGGAGATCATATGGCTCTTGCTAAATCGCAAAAAAGTTTAAAGGCATGGACAAAACAAAAATGGAAAACAAAATCTGGGAAGAAATCCAGCGTTACTGGAGAGAGGTATTTACCAGAGAAAGCTATAAAAAGCCTATCTGCTTCAGAGTATGCCGCAACAACCAGTGCAAAAAGAAAAGGTAAAGCACAAGGCAAACAATTTGTAAAACAACCTAAAGGTATAGCCAAGAAGGTTAAAAAATATAGGAAGGTATAATGTCTAAAGATAATAGTACTAAAGACAAATTAAAAAAATATGGTTTAACAAGTTTAAATAAACCTAAAAGAACACCTAATCATCCTACTAAAAAAGGAATCGTTGCTGTTAAAGATGATGGCAAGGTTAAGATTATTAGATTTGGTGATCAAAAGATGGGACATAATTATAGTCCAGAAGCTAGAAAGAGTTTCAAAGCTAGACATGCATCAAATATAGCTAAAGGAAAAACAAGTGCAGCTTATTGGGCTGATAAGTTTTTCTGGGCTGGACCAGGAGGTTCAAAAAAATCTCCTCCCAAAGGACAGAAACACAAGAAGGGTACAGCGTAATGACATTCGGTGAGGATCCATTTAAATTTAATAAATACTTTAAAGGAAATAAAACAGATGCTATAAAATATTTTATATTATTTTTAGTATTATGGTATATATTATCTCACCACTAAAATAAAAAAGGGGAGCCCGAAGACTCCCCCCAAAGGCAACACATGACAGGCTCCTTATTTGGGAGCCTTTTTTATTTGGAAACGAAGTTCTCTAGTTTTACCAGACCACCTCTTTCTCCAAATCCAGCTACTGAGTCTTGCTAGATTTTTATCCAGCATATCAACCAATGGATTATGCCAAAGCATAACTCTACATTGATTGCAGTAATTTCTTAATATCGTCTTCAAGTTTTTTCCCTGCTGAATTGCAGTGGTTAATAACTGCCGCACATAAATTTGCATGATAATTATATCCTTTTAATGCTTCTCGTATTTTACCTACAGGTTTTCCACCGTAGTCTAATACTATTTGATTATCTTCGCTTAATCCAATCTTAAGTTCAAACAACAAGCCAACATGTTTATTAACTTCTTTTGGTAGTTTCTTTTTTGTTGTCATTCTCACTTTCTCCTTTATATTGTTTTACGAAGTCTTTACTTAGTCTAGGGTCTAAGGGTTCTAATGCTGCTAACATATTCATAAGCTTTACAACTTCTGCATATGGTCTACTCATTAGATATCTCATTATCTCCTGTAGTTGTGTTGATGTTATTAAAAATGTTCTATCCATTTATATTCTTCCTCCCCTCCAATCTTCATATACTTGTGTAACATAATTCTTATCAGCTAAATAAGTATTCGGACTAGCTTCTCTATGAAATACATTACTACAATGTGTAATAGTTTCTTCTAATGTCATACCTGATTCAATACAATTAGCAACTTCATCTTGCACCTCCATAACTGCTGCTTTTATATGTCCCATGTTTTAACCTCCTTAATTAATTTGTTTAAATACCATTCAGCTTTTTCTAAATCCTGTAATGGTTTTCCTTTAAATTTAAATCTGCCAACATACTTTAATATATTTCCTTTTAAGTATCCTACAAATTCATCTGAAGTCATATAGTCTTGTATGACTTCAATCGTTTCTCTCTTACCTTGCTTGTAATGTTTAGGAGAGTTTACTTCGTCATTATTAAAAAAAGATGAATTAACCATATAACCTCCTTACTTGATTATAACTCACAGTTTCTAAATCATATTCACCATTAGATACATTATACTTTACAATCAAACCACTCCACCATAGATGCTGTGTTTCTTTTGCATAAGCTTCAGTATGATTTAAATAACAACCTGCAGATAAAGCTTGTACTTTTTTACCATTAGGTAATGTAGATATAGCATAATCTAATAAATGACAATGACCTACAGTTGCAGATACTTTATGTTTATTTAAAATAGTTCTAGCTATATTTTCTCCAGAGATAGCACGACCTGTAATACCTGATGGTAAATGATGTGTATAATAAACACCATTAATAGTTGTACCTTTTTTATATGGTATTTCTTTCCAACCATATTTTTTATATTGTAACATATTAATACTTAGTGTACCTTCAAGTTCAGGATTATCTTGTACTACTCTATCAATTCTATCTTCATGATTACCTAGTATCATAATCTTTTTAACTTTATGTTTACCTAATCCTTTATCAAATTGTTGAAGTGCATCTTCAGTATGCTCTACATCTTTATTAAATCTTCTACCTTCAAATGATAACTTGGCTTTATCATATGAACATAGAGAATCTACACTACAAAAATCACCCATGCATATTACATGTGTAGCTTTAGCATCTGCTGCAAGTCTTCCTGCCCACAGAAATCTATCATTGTTTGCTTTAGGTGTACAATGAGGATCACCAATTATTAAATGTGTAGCCATTAGTTTATGTCCTTTGGTTTACGGGGTTTATAATGATCAAAGAAGTCTATAACATTATCTTCTCCATCTGTCAAATCTGCAGAAGATAAAAATGGTTCATCTAAACCTTGTTCACCACTATCTACTTTTTGTTTATCTTCAGCAAATCCTTTCAATCCTAGTAAGTATGTTGAATGTGGGTCTGTCACAGCTTGTTTAATCATACCTCTAGCCATAATTGAAATCATATCATCTTCTTCATATCCATATTCAGCAGTATCTCCAAATACAATACCACAAGTAAAACCATTTTCCCATGGCATAATAACTATTTTTGTAGCACTATCTATATCACTTTTTTTCATCTTGGTCATGGTTACTCCTACTTGTTGGTGGTATTACTGCCACTCGGTTTACATTTAATTTTAAAAAATGTTCTGCGTCTACAATAGCTAATGGTCTTTTCTTATTCATCTTAATAAATACAAGTGGCTCTAAATCTCCATGAGCAGATGCCTGATCATATGCTTTATAAATTCCTTTCCACGTTTCATTATTCTTACATTCAATATCATATGGAAAATATTTCTTACCTGTTTTAGATAACTTAATATCTGCACCAGTTTCTCCCATGATAGCTACTCTTATATCATCTTCTGATAGAGCAAGGGATAGACCCCTCAGACTATCCCTTACCCAATCTTGAAGTCTACGACCTTTAGCTTTCCGACTACGTACTGTACTCATCTTCTTTCCTAGGGTTATTAACTTCAGTATACCAAACCCATTTAGGGTTCTTTCCTTGTGACTGTTGCTGTGGTAACATTTGCAACTTCTTACCCCAACAAGGAATCTTATATGGACAAAAAGAACAGACGCTACCTAATACTTTATTACCTGTCTTCTTACCTCTATAAGTTTCTTCTATATCTGAATAACATCTTTTAAATGTTTCATTAGCTTTTAAAGCTTTTGCATTTTCTCTTGCAGTAGATAATGCCTTCTCTCTGTATTCAGAATCTTCAATAGGAGTTTCACATATTGTCCACTCTCCAGTAGATTTATTAATAGCTATCCACCCACCGAAAGGAAGCTTTTCACTTTCAGCATACAGATAACCTTGTGGTATATATCCAAATGCATCATCTTCTGCCATGGCTCCAAAGCCACCATTCTCTCCAAACTTTTTATCAAACGAATAAGGTGATGCACTTTTAATATCCCAAATCTTTTTATCTATACGTATGTCATATTCACCATCTATCTTACTCCCATTATATTTATAAACAACTTTTTTATGCTGGTCTTCAACATTTACTCCAGCAGATTTCATTACGAATATAGCTAATGCTTCAATCAAATCACCAAATGTGTTTCTCATTTTAGCATTATAAGGTTGACCTTCTCCTTTAATATTTTTAGATTCCATTTGTAATTGACACAATGGTCTACCAATATTACTCATTCGTATTTGAAACTTATCTTTTCTTTCGTCACTAAATTGTTTACGTAATGCCTTTTTACAAGCTTCGCCAAATTCCTCAACGAGTTCATCAGATACCTCGACAGGTGCCTTAGACACCTGGTCGAGATAAATCTGTACTTTGTGAAGTATATCGTTCATTATGCTGATAACATTTCTGCTGGGTCTGGTAAGTCATCATCTAACTCTTCAACCACTTCGGCAGACTTTGCATCTTCACCATTATATTTCTTACCTTTAGCAGATTTCCATAGCCTAGCTACTTCCTCGTTCTCTGCTCTGATAGAATTTTGAAATACTTGTAAAGTATCTACATCTTCTTTGGACATTTTCAGATTAGCTTCCGCATTAGCGTTGATGACTGGAACATAAAATACATTACTTCCTTTTTTCTGACGCTTGCTTTCTAATTTAAATGTACAAGTAAACATTAGCTTATCTTTATTCTCTAATTCTATGATAGCATCAGATACAGGTTTAAAGCTAGTACCAGTTACTCTCCACATTACAGGAAAGTTTGTAACCTTTTTAGCATTACCTTCTGCATCTACACCATCAAAAGATACTAGACCATATATTAATCTATAACATCTGATTTGTTTTTGTACAGCTAATTCTTCTGCAGTTAATCTATCACGTTCTTTGTATGGAACTTTATTACATTTAGTACCACCTTGAATATCAATAGCTTCTTCTTTCCATGAAGAAAAGATTACTGACCTATTTACATATTCAGTTTTCTCTGGGTCATAGTGCATGTACTGAAGTCCAGATATAAATGGTCTTAATGTAACTGCCTTACCATAATAGTTTTTATTTTCTCTAGAATCATAAACAGTAAAATGTCCAATAGGTAATTGATTACCATTGTCATCTTCTGGGTTACGATTGATTGTCAATCTAGGAATAATGTTTTCTCTTTCAGAGCCACCAGAATATTGCCCAATGGCTTTCATTATTTCCTGTTTAGACATTGTATTTAAATTAATTAAATCTGACATAAGTAATTTCCTCCTTTGATGTCAATTATTGATTCATTATATAACATGTTTTGCATTAAATGTCAATAGTATATTTATCTTTTTTTAAAGATAAAATCTGTTATAAGAAAAATACCCATAATTATAAGGGTTATTTGTAGTATTAAATCTAACATATCTTAGTTACTCCTTCTGTTGCTATAACTTCAAGCTTATCTGCTTGAGCAAAGGTTTTCATTTCTTCATAGAATGGGTGACCTGCGTCAATTAATAATTTCCTAGGTTCAAACTCACACTCCTGCATAAGTACAGTGTAGTCTAAATATGCACCATAGCTATCATCTTCAAAGTCATCTAATGTTTCTAGTAGTTCAACCATTAGTAATCCCTCTCCCTTATAGTTATATGACAATCTATCTCTCCAGAAAATCTATGACCATGCTCATCTCTTAAGTGCTCAAGAAATTTAGCCAAGTCTTTTGCAGCTATACCATCGTCAAAGTTAAAATTAGAAAGTACAGAATCCTTTATAGGTTTATCTTTACCTTCTTCATACTTGTCTCCAAGTAATTCTATTGATACTTTATCTAATATCATTATGCTACCTCCTCCATGTCTAACCAATTATACCCTATTTTTAATTCAGAGTCAAGTGGTACGTTAAAGTTAATTCCATAGTATTCCTTCATGGTAGGAACTACAGATGATGTGCCCTGTTTAAATATATCACTCATCACATCTTCTTCTCCAGGGTAAACATCAGCTACGATTGAATCGTGAACTGTGTTGATAAGTAAACTCTTAACCTTTTGTTCTTTCATTAACTTATATATTTTTATACATGCTAATGGTACAATATCTGCTGTCGCAAATCCTTGTACTGGATAGTTTTTAATTTGTGTACCATAACTTGACCCACCCCAAGGCATACGTTCTGCATATGGAAATGCATATTCTCTACCTGTAGGTAGTTTAACTCGTTTATAAGTGATAGCTTCTGTCTGTAATTTATCATGCCATTCAGCTATCTGTTTATATTTCTTTAAGAATGCAGAGTAATATTTCTTTTCATTTTCTGTACCTGTAACTCCACCATACAAAGGTTTAAAGGTATGTGCCTTTGCATCTTGTCTGCTACAACCTATAATATCTGCAGTATACTGGTGCACATCTACATTATTTTTAATGTCTTCTATACCTTGTGCATCTTGAGATAAGAATACAGCAGTTCTAAATTCTAATTGTGCAAAGTCTATTTCTAGTATTCTACCACCTTCAAATCTAGATTTGATTACACTACGTATAGGAAATGTTTTTGCTCTAGGTTGGTTTTGAAAGTTTGGGTCACGACTAGATAATCTTCCTGTAGCTGTAACACACTGCATAAATTTAGGGTGTAGTAATCCATCTTCATTAGTATATTCTTTAATACCATTTACAAATGTAGATAGATAAGTATCAATAGCATTGTATCTCATGATATTATCAATGAAGTCTTTTAGTTCTCCACTAGCTTTGGCTCCCATTTTTTGTAATGTGATTCTATCAGTTTTAAATCCACCATCAGCTAAATCATATATGCTTTTAGGTTTCTGATTAAATCCTGCTACCTTACCTAGATTAGAATAAGTTAATCCTTCTCCATCACATGTAGCACATTTACTATAATTTTTATATGGACTTCCATCTTTCTTAAGTTTTTTAATTACGCCTTTACCTAAACAATCTACGCATTGACTAGATGAAGTTTTATATATTACATCTGTATTCTCATTTATGTGCCTAACAATTTGAGATACACTCATCTGTGGTCTTCGCTTTTGTTTCTTTGTAATCTTGTCTACACCTATATTAAATATAGACCTCCATCTTTCTTTGTCTTTAACTTTTCTAGAATAGATTAACCAAGATAATTGTTCTGTACTATTAGGATTAATCTTTGTATCTCCCATTTTATTATAAATAGTTTTCTCAATTTCTGCACGCAAGTATGCATACTCTGCTCTATATTGTTTCTCAACATCTGCAAGTGCATTTATATCTACATGAATACCATTACGTTCCATATCAGTTAGCACAACTGTAAACTCATTCATCATCTTAACTGTCTTTAATAGATGTTTATTCTTATCCATTTTAAAATCATTCATCTGTGCATTGAATAATGTTTTAGTAATCATAACATCTTGCCTACCATATTCTTCTACAATATGATGTGGTATGTTTTCAAAGGATACACCTCTGTCTAAAAATTCTTTTATCTTATCGTCTTTCTTTCCTATCTTTCTTTTCTTACAAATAGAATCTAATGCAAGACTATTTTTAATTCCTCTTAATAAGATATATTCTCCTATCATGGTATCATATATTCTACCGCTATACTTAAATCCAGATTCTAATAACCAAGTTAAATCAAATTTAATATTGTGACCTACAAGTAATGTTGTTTCATCTAGTACTTCTTGTATTCTTGGTGCTGCACCTTTACTTGTTTTTTCTGAGTGATTTAAAAAATAATACTCATCTCCATATTTAGAATTAATACCACAACTCACTAATATATTTTTTGGATTGAATGGTAATGGGTCTATCCTACCAGATTCTTCTTTTATAAATGAAGTTTCTAAATCAATTACAGTTATCATATTGTCCTTTCTAATTAGTATACCTGCTAGTTTTTTTATCTAATCTAACTGTTTTCATACCATGAAAACCAGTAATCTTATTCTTACTTATACATAAGTATCTATCTAAATCTGGGTCTTCTGGAGATATTTGAAATTTACCTATACCGATAATTAAATCTGCTTCTGCAGCTTTTCCAGTTTTAGAATTTTCCATCATGTCAAAAGATAATTCTCTTTTGTTGTGTGCATCTGCTGACGCTTGTGATATTGCAATAACTGCACAGTTGTGTCGCTTTGCAATCTCTCTTGCACTTGTATATATTGCTCGTAGTTTTTCATCTGTTCTGGCATATGTACCTTTAACACTTACCTTGTCAAGCTGGTCTATAACAATAATATCTGGTTTATATTTTTCACAATGTGCATTCATATCATCTATTGACCAATCAACTACATCTAACATTTTAATATTATCTTTTATCTCATTCCATAACTCATGAGATTCTTGTAAGTTATCTATAATCTCTTGTTTAGTTCTGCCTGTCCATGCTGTAATGGCTCTCATCTGTGTACGTACTGCAGGTTCCTCGTTTATAAATGCATGTACCTTTGCACCTTGTTGTGCAAAACCATTATCTCCTGCAACAAGACTTACCCAGAATGCTGTCTTACCTGTTTCTGGTCTAGCAAATGCTATCATAAAATTTCCAGGACCAATTCCATCTACATTATTTTTTAACTCATCTAAATTAAATTTCCATTTAGTTGTTACAGTTAGTTTATTAATTAACTCTCCAATGTTATCTGTAACAGCATCAACTTCTTCTACTGGTTTTTTAGTTTCAAATTCTTCTATTATATTTTTTATTTGTGAAAAGTTAGCAGGTGCACCATTGTATATTTCAGTTGCTTCAACTGCAATCTTCTGTGCCACATCTCTCTCTTGTAGTATTCTTATTATGTCTTCTGCTATTTTATTGTTTGGTTTTTCAGTTTCTCTTATGTCCTCAATCAATTCACTAATCGCAATCTTCATTGCTCTAGTTAATGCAGGATTATATTTAGTTGTATGTAAAGAATATAAATCATCAAGACTTATATCTTGTTCATATTCCTCATGTGCTTTCTCAATAGTAGAGAACAAAGACCCATAGCTACCTTCAAATACAGATGAAGCTATGTGCCCTTTATATTTATTATAAAAATCTTTTTCTAAAAGTAATTTAATAATTTGTTTTTCTATCACTTACAACCACCTTCCAAAAATTTTACAAATCTTCTGTATCTTTTTATCTTTTTCTTTTCTCTATGTAATAATTCAGATACTTCAAGGAATAACATTTTAAATCTATCTCTAGATTCTTTAAGAGTATCTATTTGTTTAGTCAAATCTAATTCTCCTCTATCATCTATTGGCATAAAATATATCTCCTATCTGTTTAGTATCGTAGTATTTTAAATCATCTTCAAGTATCTTGACTTGAACATTATCAAATCCTCTATATCTTAAACGATTCGCTATGTCAAATGCTTTTGTTGTAGCATCTCTATCAAGTGCAACATAAATAGTTTTATATTGTTTTAAATGTTTATCAAACATATCATTATAACTTGTACCCATAAGTGCTACACCTGTAAGTACATTAGATACAGCACATGCACTTGCACAATCCTCTACAAGTACAGCATCATCATACTCTCCACATTTAAATGGTACATTTTTATTTCCATACATAAACCATTTAGGTTGTACATCTTTAGATAAACCTCTACCTACTCCACCTCGTATGTTGTCGTATTCTTTAATCATAAAGACTACTCTATCCTGTTTGACATCATACTTGATATCGGCTCTTCTCCATGTATAGGATTCCCAACAGTTATTCTTTTGTAAATATTTTATGGCTCTTTCATTTGAATAGACTGGTTTAAAATAATCAGGTACATTAAACTTATCTATTTCTTCTACTGGTTCCGAATTAAATATTTTTTTAATCGTAGCCATAGACATACGTTTTCTTTCTGTACCTTTAGCTTCACATGAAGCATGAAAACAATGCCAACTTAATCTGTTGTCATCATTAGTTACACTTAATGTATTCTTATGATTACAGAATGGACAATCCAATCGCATTGTCGTATCTGGTGGTATCAAATACGAATGTAGTATTCTTAATTGTTCGTTATATCCCAACTATAATACCTCCCATATAATTTGTTTTAGTTCTTTAACTGTACCTGAAGGTTTAAATTCTATATCTAAAATTCTTTTTAAGACTTCTTCTCGTACCAGTTTACTTGCTTCTTCTATTTTTTTATTATCAAACAAAGATTCATGTGGCAACATTCCAAATTCAATGTCGCCCATATGACCCAATGCTATGACTCTTGCTTTTATTTTCATAACTATTCCTCTAGCATAAAATTAATCATGTGTCAAGTTAAACTCCACGCTTATCTAAATATTTTTCTCCATACTTTAATGCGTGTTCATGTGCTTTTTCTGTTTCTAAATCAGAGAAGTAATCCTCTAGACCTTGTTCTACATCTTTAGGTAAATCAGTAATAACTTCTGATGTACCATCTGTCCATGATATCTTTAGATTCCAACCCATTATTTTTAATGGCTCATTAGGTGCACTCATATGTCCTCCTTATCTGACATGACTTTTCCAGTAATGTCCTTTGATTATATTTTTATATGACTTCTTATGTTCATATTCAAGTATGCCATAAGATATCATTCGTTTAATAACTCTATTGATTTGAGTACCATTTAATTTAGGTAATTGTTCTCTAGTCAATCTAGTTAAAACTCTTGGCTTTAGTTTTTCTTTTTCTTTTATTAAATCTACAACAACAGGAAAGACAAGGTTATAAGTGTTAGGTCTTTTATCTTTATTATAATAATCAATAAAAGATTTAAACCATTTATTCCATGCCTCTTTATCTTCCCATCTGGGTGCTGGCTCTCCCTCTACATACTTTACCATGCACTTGTTTCCTCATACATTTTATCAAATTGTTGCCACCAATCTTCCATGAAAGGATTACAACTATAATCAGATACAAGTTCATTATCTTCATTACCAAAGATAACCCATGCCCAACCTTTCCTTTTACCTTCTGCATCATAGATATGTAGATAGCTTTCATCACATGCTTCGGCATGTTCTTTTATTTCTTTATAGTCTTTTGATTTAGTACATGCATCTTCATCATCATACGCACCATAGTTTACTGTTATAGAACAATCTTTATTTAATGCATACTTAATTAAATTAAGATGTGCTCTACGCATTTCAACTGCTTCTTTTATTGCTGATGTTTCCATATGTTATCCTTTCAGTTAGTGTTGTTCATATGAAATATTCTTGATAGACTTCTTCCAGCATGACCTACAATCTCTACACTCTCCATCTTGTTTAAGTGCAGGACATGCCCTACCAATATGCTTTGTGCCTTTGGTGTGTACAGTAGATGTCCACTTCCAAAACTTAGGTGGCTTACCATTTACTTTAACAGCACTTGCTCTAATGATTAAGTTCTTGGGTAAAGAATCTATATCAATATTAGCTAGTGTACTATATTCTCTTGTTGGTATCCAATGTTTTATATCAGGTGTATTCTTACACACCTGTATAATATTATTTAATACTTCAATGCTAGGTATATCTCCAGAGTCAAACCACCTAAAGTATTTCTTTTCTTTAGGTAGGTTTTTATATTTAAGTTTGATTAGCATAGTCATAGCATCAACCCAATCTGGGTTAGTCATAGCGTCATATCTTTTAGCATGAGATTTTACAGTGCTAGGCATACGATAGAAACCTGAAAGTGCATAACATTTATAACAGGTTGTGCCTTTAATCTTGGCTAGCTTACTACCTACCTTACATTTAAAAGCAGATATACCAAATGAAAATGCAGGCATTTTACTTGTGTTAGATAGTGTACCTATCTTATTTTCAATGTCTTTAATCTTCATCTGATAACTCCTCTACATCAAACTGACCACCTTCTCCATGACCTGTATCCCATGAGCCAGTATCCCAGAATGTTTCTACCAATGATCTTCTAGCTTTATCTATAGCTTCTTGAGAAGATTCAGCTTCAAATGTTTTTTCATGTATAGTGTGTTCACTATAATACACTCTATATTTTTTCATATGTTCTCCTTTGTTAGTGTTATATTACAACATAAAATCTGGTACGTCAACTCCAGTATATCTTGCAAATCTTTTTTTCTCTCCAACATAATAGTTTCTATATGATTTAATATAGTTAGATACTTTGTATTCATCTGGCATACACAAGGGTGGTATTAGAAATTGTTTGTAATGAAACTTTGGCATAAGCTTATCTGATTTGTCTATAAGTTTTTTAAGTATAGTGCTGGTCTTGTGATGTTTGTTATACCTGTATTGATACTCTCTACATAGATAGTTTAGTAGATGTAATGACCAAACATAATTACCTTTGCTTTCTCCTACCCAGATAGTCATGGGGTGCTTTGGATATGCAGGTTTATATAACTCATCATCTTCTCCCATGTACTTTTGATATGCGGTTGATAACATCTGACCTGTTTCTAATATCATTTTAACTACATGCTTATCACAATGATATGTAGCACAAATCTTTGGGTCTTTGTGTAAGTGAAATATATTCATTAGATTACCTCAAATAAATGCATTAGTGTTGAGTGTGGATTTTCTTTGTTCCATACACCATTATTATACGCTGTTTTAAACCTTGTGTAAAGTTTATCTATCCAGCATGGCTCTAGTCCTGCAACATCTGACCAGTAATAATAATCTTTACTACCTATCCATTCTTCTGCTTCCTTTTTTAATACTGACTTAGGTATGTAGCTAGTGAATACACCATGTCCAATAGTATCAAGCCAACCTCTAATGATTACATGTCTAGCTAATCTCTCAAATGGCTGTATATGCTTTTCTTTTTTACTTGTTTTGTGTAGCATTTACGCTGTACTCCTTGTTGTTTTTCTATTTACTTTATGCGTCATTATGTACCACCTTAACTATTGACCTAACTCTATTTTTATGGTATACTATCTTACCCACCACAGGGGAGCCTATATAGGTATACCTTTAAGATATCGTTTCAATATAAATACCAAGTGAATTATTACCATTCTTTATATCAGATTTACTTATAGGGTAATCTAATTTAGATAAGTATTTAAGTGCACCTCTTATTGATTTAAAGTATTTAGTCTTACCTGAAGTATCTTGTATGTAGTCTACACCTTTAGACTTATCTCTCATATCTACTGGTTTTGCAACTACATATTTTCTTCTTCTACCTTTGTAGTCTTTAATCATTCCTTGTGTCATTCTTCTTCTCCTTTTTAATATTGCTTGGAGTTAGTTCAAAGTAAGTGATACCATCTTCTGTTTCTTTGGTAGCACCCATATCTTCAAACCATTTCTCTAGTTCTTTTACTGATTTAATTTTCTCCATTAGTATCTCCTTGTTGGTTATTATAATGTGTTTTTAATCCTGCATTAACTCTAGCTGTATATTCTCTAAACCATTCAGAAGAATATGCACCACCATAATTATCTCCAAGTTCTCTTGATACTGTTCTTGCAATATCACTTCTTACTTCCCAATAACCTGCAGAATCTTGTGGTCTAGTTTGCGATACAGTTATTCTTCCAATGTATTCTATACATCTATCTCCGTATTCTCTAAACCAATCATTCTGACATTGAAGTGTGCAGAAGTTATCACTATAACCTAGATTAGTTCTCTTTCTATTTGTGTAGACTTTCTCTCCATTAACTGTGCGAAGTCTATCAGTTGAACTGTATAAATAACAGCTTGGGTTTTGACAGTATTTCATTGTGTTTCCTTTCTATAAGTTAAAGGGGTACTATGATATCACAGTACCCCCGATTTGTCTAGTTGACAGATTGTCGCTGTGCTTTAAAGCTAGCTATCATCTGGGCTTTAACATCTTCTTGCTCATCTCCATCATCTAATAATGAAGCTAGATTATCTGGCGAGTATACCGATAATGCCATAGAAGATTCGCCATGGATTTGGCTTTCATTGATAGGGCAATTAATATTCTCACAAGCTTTTTGAATCTCATCAAAATACTTGTAGCTTTTAAATGCGTTCTCAACAATACTTGTTTTATTATCAAGCCATTCAACATAAGCTTGATGTGTTTTAACCACATTACTCTTTGCAATTTGCCAAGTGTTTAATGACTCGTATGTTTTGTCATCAACTAGGAAATTACGAGAGCCACAATAAGATCTACCAATAACTTCTATTTGGTATTTTTCTGTCCATGTGTTCTTGTGATTATCTTTTTTATCACTACTAATATTATATCTATTATGTCCTAGATAATCATCATTAGCATCTTTATGTTTAGTCCAATGTGGATTACTATCCTTGTTATTATTCTCCATTTGAGCATTAATATCAGGATTTAATCCATTAGCTTTTAACTCATCACGATAGTACGCATAAGCAAAGTCGCTACCATTATGACCCTCAACACTACCATACAAAGTAAAATCGTAATGCTTTGATTCTACTGTTCGAGTAGGTTGGTCATTGTAATCAGTCGTATCAACTTCATGTCCTATATAGAAACATGCGTCTTTAACGACCTGACCACCATTGGAATTGTATTTAGCAACCATTCGATTGATTGTATCTACATCTTCCTGCGGTTGATAACCTCTAATGATACCAACGATTTGTTTGTGGACATGTGGGGTTATGTCATCATACAAAGACTTTGCGTCTTGCATGGCTATCTTTTGAAAAGAGTTTTTACTTTCGTAAAAATCCTTAACAATGCTTACAGCTTTCTTACGCATATCTGCGTTAAGTCGTAAGCGTTTTACTTTTGTTGTCATATGACTCCTTCTTTTTTAAGTTTGCCTTAAAGTAAAAAGGCACTACCTGAATTAACAGATAGTGCCTCTAATATATATCAATATATATGATGTGTCAAATCAACGCATGTTACTTGACCTTCATCAAACTTTTTAACTCACTAAATTTTACTTTCTCAAACATGGTAACATTGAGATTGTCAGATAAGCTATTGATTTTAAATAGTTTTTTACCAATAGCAAACCATTTTAGTGTAGCATAATTTATGTTACGATAAGATTTTTTTCCTAAATCAAATGCACATAAGTATTGTTTTGGATTTGTGGTTTGACCTTTACCTTTTAACTTGGTGTAAGTTCCGTTATCATTTTGAAACTTTGACCTTGCTATCTTGTCAAACTTTCCGACACGATACTCTCCATTCTTTTTAATGAAACCAACTCTAAACTTTTTAGATTTAGTTGTATGTATCATGTTAGATATAAACGTAGGTAAATCTCCTACAACTATTGCCTTTTGCATTTAACCTCCTTTGTTAGAAATAAAAAAGGCGTACCTAAATTAATAGATACGCCTTCAGTATACAGAAGAAAAAGACTTGCGTCAATTTTATTTAAACAAATCTTTATTATTTTCTTCTATTTGTTTTTCTACCTGTTTAATTTTCTCATTGATTATAACACGCAATCCAACGAGAGCAGATAGTTCTCCATATAAAGTACCTGTTTGCTGTACTTTATTTAAAGATTTTGTTTGCTCCATAATTAAGTCGGCAAAACTATTCATCATAATTACCTCCTATAATTATTTCACTATCTCCATGCTCACTAGATACAGGCATAGAAAAAGTTTTTATTTGTTTATTCCAATCAGTAGTATCAGTACGCAATTCATCAGCACAATTTTTTGCATGTCGCCAATGTAATAAGAATTGTGAAGTCGCACCATTCATTTCAAACTCATGCAAAGCTTTGATGATATGCTTACGTGCTTCACTTTTCCATTTCCTAATACCTGATTGTATTTCAGGGTCTATCATGATTTACTCCTAACTAGTTGTGAGTAGGCGAACAGGCGTCTTATTTTTTGTTCCTTAATAGCTATTGCCTATCTCCTACTCAATTAATAATATACATAAAAAAACCCCATGTGTCAAGGGAGAAACACATGGGGCTATTCGTTTAGGAGAAACGAAACTATTAATCTTTTTGTCTATCCTGTATTTCCTTATAAAACTTTGCGAAGTCTTCGTTTTGTTTTTCACTAACAGCATGAATTATATCTTGATATAAATCTGCTTTAGCCAATCCGTCTAACGCATTGAAGTCATCACAAAATTGCACACTATTGACGTGCATACCATTAACATCAGCATGTACTTTCAATTTAAACTCAAAGACTTTGTAATCCTCAAGTACATTTACATTACTATCTTGCATATATCTCACTATATGGTTTTAATATTTCACGCAGTGCATTTAATTTTTGCTCTGAAATATTGTCAAGATATCCTGATGTGTCCAGTATTCTTGCTATTGTTTTTAAGTCGTGTATCAATTCTCTATTCTGTACCATGATACTACCTACTAATTTTTGATGACTTTGGTTTATTGTCATCAAGTCTTGCTCTCTACTTTGCATGTTATCTCCTTTGTTATTTTCTAATAGTACATAAAAAAACCCCCTGTGTCAAATGAACACAGAGGGCTTTTAAGTATAGGTTTGGCTAACTTCTATTTATAATATAGTACCAGCGATAACACCAGCAGTAAGCCAAGCTATTACTATTCCGAACATTAGTTTCATAAGTTTGCCTATCCTTTCTGATAAACATCTTATAACTAACGTGCTGTCTTGTCAAGCTGGTATTGAAAAAATTTAAAGTCCGATTGTTCTGGTCTTGTATCTGGAAACTGTATTAAATATTGCATGATGTTTTTATTTCTATCTTTTGATTTATTATCAACCCACCAAACTGTAATGGATTTTCCTTTAACACCAATAGTATATTTAAAATTTTTAAGGGTGCTGTCTTGAATTGTATTAAAGAAATTTAAGCTTAGCTGTACCATACAACCCCCAGTAGTATTAATATTGATACTGTAAAGAATATATTTAAAAGTAAATCTTTTATTATTCTTTTAATTGTTTTATTTCTTACAGGGTGTCCGAATATAATCATAAAGTTTTATCTCATTTTAAATAAAGTTAAGTAAGTTAAAATTATAACCAATAATATAAAGTAAGTTTGAGCAATCATTTAGAGCCCCCGAAAAATGAGCAATAAATTACACCTGCTAAAAATAAAATTACTATTAGTTTTATAAATTCTAATTCCATACAACTTATACTATATATGCAAAAATTGCATGGGTCAAGCATAAGCCATGCAAAAAACTCATGACACAATTCGTTCACAATTTGTTCTATTTCTTAACACGTGTTAATAATTTAATTTTTTAACGACTTGACCTAAGACTTAAATTATTATACTTAAATAAGTATGCTTAAACTTAACAAAGGAAAAAACACAATGAGCAACAAAACTGAAACAATGATTAAAGAAATTGAAAAAAAAGAAAAAACAGATTTCTTGCAATCATTAAAAAGCAACGAAAAACTAAAATCAAATTTGAGTACAGCTTTAAAAAATACCTCAAATTTAATGAATAATATATTACCTAAATTGAGTAATTCTTTAGTTGAATTTATTAAAGAATTTAATCAAAAAAATAAAGGTAATACAAAAACTAGCGATACTGATATTATACAAGTGAAAGCTTTGAGAGAGTATTGCTATTCTTTGGTTAATTATGACCGCAAAGATGCTGTAAACACAGCTTTCGAAATGGTTGTAACCCGTTCAATTAGATTGGCATTAATGACTAATGATTATTCTAATGAATTTAATTTAGACGAAAAAACAAATAAAGTTTTTGTAATGTCTAAAGTCGCAACCCCTTTTATTGTTGAAAAACTTGAAGGGCAAAAAGCGGGTACTAAAAAAAGACCTAATACAAGTACAGAACTTGTTGAAGTAAATACAGGTATAATTGATAGGGTTTACAAAATGAAATACCCTACCAAAGTATCAGTAAGGCAACCAAAAACTAAAGACGCTAAAACTGAATTAACTTTTAAAGAATTATCAAAACAATTCTTAAAAATGTTTAATAAAATTAGTGTACTAGCTAAAACTAAAAATGGTGAATTTGTAGATTACATTGACGAAAAATCTATGGAAACACTAGGAAACATTAAAGCAAGTTTTGACGCTGAATATAACAATATTAGAACTACTTACGATAAGTTCGAGATTGACATTGATGGCGAAAAACTAGTCAAAAAAGTAGCTTAGTTTTAAGTTACCCAAAAACAGCCCCTTGTTACGAAAAACAGGGGGCTTTTTTTATGCTTGTGAAATACTTAAAAAAATGCATAATAATCATTAAATGAAAAACTTAATGAAAGGTAAAGACATGACTAGAAATGAACAAAAAAAAGAAATAATGAACAAAGTTAAAAAAGCTAAAAATGTTTTTGTTTGGTGTGTAATTGACGGGTCAGATGTAGGTCATTATATCAAAGCATCAAAAACAGATGTAACTTTTTATATTAAAAAATACATTAAAGATAATACTTGTTTAAATAATATTTATAGTACAATAGATTTAAGACTTGATGAGCACACGCAAGATTTAGATTTATACGTGAACTAAATTTCAAAGCTTTCCCCAAAGAGCCCCCCGAGATAATCTCAACGGGGGCTTTTTTTATGCCCTGATTTTACCCTGAGTAGTTACCAAAGTTACACTAGATACAAAATTTCGTAACCCCTTGATTGCTCACAAGTGTTAATCAAAATAACTTTAATAATACCCTAAACAATATTTGTAGGTATCACTTGAATACCCTTGATTTGATTTACGGGTACACTTGAATTTCACTTTGATAATACTAGGGGGGTAGGCGGGGGACATGGGGGGTGTACTGGTACACATATATGCACTCACCAGAAAATCTAAGATAGCCATGTTAACTACCTTGGGGCTATATTTCAGGGAACAATATTCTACCCTAATATATCTCTGGACGATATCTTAAGGGAGACTTTAGTATACCCTTAGAATAGATACTAATGCTCCCCTGGGGTACCCTTAATGGTACATTATACACCCATTTAAGGAATTTGTCAATAGCTAAAGTGTACCATTCTGTCGCACCTTAATTATTTTTATATTTACTATTGACATATCTTCAATTATTGTTATAATAGATAATCATGGGTCTATCAAAGGGATCACACACAACATCAAGGTAAATAGACTACACCGAGGATTGTCACTGATACACCCATTCAATATAGGCTGCAGCCTGTTATAAACCCCAACATATAAAATATGGCAGAAAAAAAGAAATATACACCAGGAATTAAAAAGATTAAATCTTTCTTCAAAGATGTCTTTGCTGAAAAACCTGGATCACCAAAAGCTATGAGACGTAGAGCTAAAGCTGACGTAGAGAAAGACTTGCCTAGAGGTAAGCCATCTCCACAAGCTATGGAAGACTACAAACCAAAAGGTAGTGTTCTATCCAAAAGTTCTATCATGTCTAAAGGTACAGAGAAATCTACAAGTGGTCCATTAGAAATATCAGACTTTGGTAAAGCATTTAAGAAAGCACGTTTTCAAGGATTAGATACATTTATGTTTAATGATAAACAATACTCAACTGTAACTAAAGAAGATTTAGGCAGTAAGAGTTTAAGAGAATATCTAAATGAAAGACGTGGTCCGCAAAAATCAGATCAAGAATAAAGATTTCTGGGAGATCATTAAAGAGGTAAATGCTAAGCATGGATTCATCTATTCTTCCGAGTCAGAAAAAGGAACTTACCGAAATGCAGGAAAAGTTTCTAGACGCACTATTCGGAGAAGCAAGAGGCAATCCAAAACTAGCAGGTGAGATAGCGGGTTATTCTGAACATAGCTATCCTAAAGTACTACGGAATTTAAAATCAGAAATAACAGCTAGAGCAGAAAACTATTTAGCTGTACATTCTGCAAAAGCTGCAACAAGAATGGTTGACATGTTAGATGAAGATGGAACGACTCCACATGCTAACATTAGAATGGAAGCAGCAAAACAAATACTAGATCGTATAGGCATTGTGAAAAAAGATCAAATAGATATCAACATGAAAGCAATGCATGGAATATTTATATTACCTGCAAAAGATGGAACCGATAAAGATTAAGAAACGTGGAAAGACTACGCCGTTTGGTTATAGAGATTCGAATGAACCTGGATATATTGAGCCAGTTAGAGAAGAACTGGACGCTTTAAAACAAGCTAAGCAATATTTAAAAACTTGCTCATTAAGAGAAACAGCAAACTGGTTACATCGTAAGACAGGAAGATACATATCACATGTCGGACTCAGACAACGAATTAATAGCACCTCCGAAACCGAAGAGGCAACCACAGAAGAAAAAGCAGAAAGCTAAAATTTCTGCGAAGCAAGCTCTAGAACGAAGTAGAAAGAAAGTTGCTAAAGCTGAACAAGCTTTACGTTCTGCAAAGAAGTCTGCAGAAAATATAAAAAATAAAATTAAAAGTGTTAACAACGCATTAGACGGAAAAGAAACACAGCTACTTACTGAAGACATAATCGATAGTGTTCCTAATAATGTTCAAGAGCATATTAAATCGCAAGATGTAATCTTTAAACCTAACGTAGGTCCACAAACAGATTTCCTTGCAGCTTCAGAAAGAGAAGTTTTTTATGGTGGTGCACGTGGTGGTGGTAAATCCTACGCCATGTTGGTTGACCCTTTAAGGTATTGTAGTAAAGCTTCTCATAGGGCACTGCTAATAAGGAGGACAATGCCAGAGTTGAGAGATTTAATTAATCACTCTCAACGATTATATTCAAGGGCATTTCCTGGAGCAAAATGGAGAGAACAAGAAAAGGAATGGAGATTTCCATCAGGTGCAAGAATAGAGTTTGGTTATGCAGAAAACATGACGGACGTTTTACGTTACCAAGGTCAATCTTACACATGGATTGGAATAGACGAGTTACCACAATATCCCACTCCAGACATATATAATTTTTTAAGATCTTCTTTAAGATCTGTTGACCCCGAGATACCCGTCTACATGAGAGCAACGGGAAACCCAGGTAACGTAGGATCTCAATGGGTTAGAGAAATGTTTGTAGATCCAAGTGAGCCGAATACGCCATTTGATATATCTATTGATACGCCTACAGGTGTAAGAAAAATAAGTAGAAGATTTATTCCAGCTAAACTTCAAGACAACCCATCTTTGATGCAAACCGATGATTATTATATCATGCTAGCATCATTACCTGAAGTTCAGCGTAGACAATTTTTAGACGGAGATTGGGATGCTTTTGATGATTCAGCTTTTCCAGAATTTAAGAAAGAAGTTCACGTGGTCGAACCTTTTGAAATTCCTAAAGGATGGTACAGATTTCGTGCTGCAGATTGGGGTTATAGCTCTCCTGCTTGTGCTCTCTGGTTTGCTATTGATTACGATAATAATCTTTGGTGTTATAGAGAAATTTACCCCACAAAACTAACTGCAGATTTATTTGCTAGAAAAGTTTTAGAATTAGAGCACGGTGAATATGTTGCTTATGGAGTTCTAGATTCTAGTACTTGGGCTAAACGAGGAGACATTGGTCCTAGTATTGCAGAAACTATGATTCAAAATGGATGCAGGTGGAGACCCTCAGATCGATCACCTAAATCTAGAATCAGTGGAAAACTAGAAGTTCATAAACGATTATCTATTAATCCTGATACCAAAGAACCAGGACTAAGAATTTTTTCTACATGTAGAAACTTAATTAGAACATTAGGTACACTACCGATTGATAAAAACAATCCTGAAGATGTAGACACAAAGGCAGAAGATCATGCATATGATGCTTTACGATATGGATGTATGAGTAGACCTATGCATCCAGGGTATGCTAAAGCTTTTAGAAATTATAACAATGAATCTAATTTCATACCCGTAGATACAAAGTTTGGATACTAATATGCCACTTACAAAAAAAGGAAAAAAAATTAAAAAGTCTATGGAAAAACAGTATGGCAAAAAGAAAGGCGAAGCTGTTTTTTATGCAACAGAAAATAAAGGGAAGTTAAAAGGTGTCACTAAAACGAAAAGTAAAAAAACTTCCAAAAAGAAATAATAAAAATTTTCCATATAAACTTGTTAAAGTTTGGTGGGAAGATATTGTATCTGAATCATCATGGAACGACATCATAGATATTCAGAAATCAGAAACTGCAGTATGCTGTAGTGTTGGTTGGTTAGTTTATCAAGATCAATCTAAACTTATACTCATGGCTGATTACAGCTTTGAACCTAATGAAGATATTAAACAAGGTGGATCAACAACAACCATACCAATGAAAAACGTACTTAAGCTAAAACGTTTAAAAGATAACTAAGGAGACAACATATGGAAAAATCATTTAATCCAAATGCTAAAATAACTCAAGGTCAATTAAGCACAGCTGCTGATGGTAAACAACCTAACCAGCCTACTGTGAATATTGATTTTAAAAAACATGCACCAGGTAAAGGTGAATCTGAAAATTACTTAAAGGATATTAATTATCCTTCACCATCAGGTTCAGAGCATGTACAAATGAGTTTATTTAATATGGCAGATGAAAAAGATTACTAATGGACGATTTATTAAAAGAACCTAAATTTAAAAAAACTCCAAAAGAACGTAAGCAAGATAAAGCTTTTGGATCAGACCCAACTGATTTTGGACTTCCAATGATGGGTTTAATAGGTATGGGGTCAACTGCTGCCTCTAGTGCAGCTTATGATAAAGCTAAAAAATTAAATAAAAAATATAAGCAAAAAGCTAACGAAAAAAAAGGAAAGCCGAAAGGTAAAAAATATGGGGAAACAGATTTATTATCTGGTGATAATTATTATCCTCCTAAACCTTAATATGACAAACATTAAACCAGAACCAAAACCTGCTAATTTAAAATCAAATTACATTGCAGATGTTTATGCTGGTGTAAGTCCTATACTAGAAAAAGAATCTAAAGAGTACGTTAAGAAAGAACTCAATAAAAAATATTCTAACCTACAAGGTAAGAAAAACAAACAATACGGAATAATCGAAGGAGAATAACCATGATGAAAAAAGTTATGCACGGAGAATTATCTTCTGCAAGTGAAGCTAAAAGACCTAATGATAAGTTAGCAATCGATGCTAATAAAAAAGTTAATCAAGGTGATATGGCTTCTGGCACAGATGCAAAAGGTAAATCAAAGTCTGGCGTTGATAAGTCTATCTTTAAAATGGCAGAAGAAAGAGATTACTAATTTAAAACAATATTAAAATGGCTGACGAAAAACAACAAGAACAATATCACGGTAATAATCTTGTTGGTCATATTCGTAATAAGTTTCAAGAATCAGAAACTTCAAAAGTATATGATGAGAAAAGATGGTTAAAAGCTTACAGAAACTATAGAGGTCTCTATGGTCCTGAAATGGCTTTTCGTGATAATGAAAAATCTAAAGTATTTGTAAAAATTACAAAGACTAAAGTTCTTGCTGCGTTTGGTCAAATTATTGAAGTATTATTTTCACAAGGTAAATTCCCACTAGGAGTTAAACCTACACCCGTTCCAGAAAATTCTGCAGAGTATGCAAGATTAAATCCTCAAGCACAACAAGCAGAAGAAGAGTTACCAGAAAATATAGAACCAAAAGATATTTATGGTTATATAGGTGATGGTAAAACTATTCCTCCAGGAGCAACTGCTTCTGATTTATTAAGAACTGTTGCACAGGATTATGAGAAATTAGGATTTGAAGAAGGATCTTCTATTCAAGGTGAGCCTCAAATTGAACCAGCTAAGATGGCTGCAGAGGCAATGGAAAAAGTTATTCATGATCAATTAGAAGAATCTAAAGCAGTAACTATTATGCGTCATACATTTTTTGAAATGGCGTTAATGGGTACAGGAATTATTAAAGGTCCATTTACCAATACTAAAACATATCATAGCTATGATAGAGTTGAAGATGTAAATATTTATATAGCAAAAGAAAAATCAGTACCAAGTATTGAAGCAGTATCTTGTTGGGATTTTTATCCAGATCCAAATGCTACCAATATTGATGACTGTGATTATGTAATTCAAAGACATAGTTTTAATAAACAACAATTAGTTGATTTAAAAAAGAAACCTATGTTTGATAGTGAAGCAATTGAAGCAGCTTTATCAGAAGGACCTAACTATCAAGTCAGAGGATATGAATCTTCATTATATGATAGAGAAAATATTACCAGTGTATATAATAATAGATTTGAAGTTTTAGAGTACTGGGGTATTTTAGATGCAGAGATTGCTAAAGAGTGTGGATTAGATGTTGAAGAGGATATGGATTTTGTTCATGTAAATGCATGGATATGTGGTAATAATATTTTAAGATTAGTAGAAAATCCATTCACTCCAAAAAGAATACCTTATTTAGTTTGTCCATATGAAGTTAATCCTTATCAATTTTTTGGTGTAGGTATTGCAGAGAATATGGAAGACTCACAACAAATTATGAATGGTCATGCTAGAATGGCTATTGATAATTTGGCATTAGCAGGTAATTTAGTTTTTGATGTTGATGAAACGATGTTAGTACCTGGTCAGGATATGAAAGTATTTCCTGGTAAAATATTTAGAAGACAAAGTGGACAAACAGGTCAAGCTGTTCATGGATTAAAATTTCCTAACACTGCTGTAGAAAACTTACAAATGTTTGATAAGTTTAGACAACTAGCAGATGAATCAACAGGTATACCATCATACTCACATGGTGCTACAGGTATTCAATCAACAACACGAACTGCTTCAGGTATGTCTATGTTGATGGGTGCAGCAGCATTAAGTATTAAAACAGTTATAAAAAATATTGATGACTACCTATTAAAACCCCTTGGTGAAGCATTCTATCATTGGAACATGCAGTTCAATGAAGATGCTCCAGAGATTAAAGGAGATTTAGAAGTTAAAGCAGAAGGTACTTCTTCATTAATGCAGAAAGAAGTTAGATCACAAAGATTAATTACATTCATGCAAACTGCTTCTAATCCTTCTCTTGCACCTTTTGTTAAATGGCACACATGTCTTAAAGAGATTGCTAAATCATTGGATATTGATCCAGAACAACTTATCAATGATCCAGACAAAGCAGCAATATTCGCAAACATAATGGGGATGGTAAATGGAAATCAAGCTAATAGAGCCTCTACTGGAGGACAAGGTCAAATGGGACAGGCTGGACAAGTACCTGTCGGAGCTTCAGCAACAGATGTATCAGGAGCTGGAGGTGGCAACATCGGAACAGGCAATGTACCGATGCCAGGGGAAACTGGCTTTAGTGCGTCAGCTACGGAACCTACAGGAAGCACACAAACGTAATAAGGAATATTAAATGGCATACACACTCAAACAAGGAGCAGACGGTTTATATAGTTTAGATACACAGGATACGTTTAAAACAACGCCTGTGCAAACTTTTGATACATCTGCGTTTGAGGCTTATACACCAACACAAAAAACAGAATTAGTTGGTGGAACTGATTTAGCAGAACAAACTAAAAAAGTTATGCGTGAAATGCCAGGTCAAATTCAAACTGTAACTGACCCAGAAACAGGTGAAGTTAAAACAGTTCAAAAAGGTGCTGGTCAAGTTGAAGTAGAAGAAAAACCTATTACAAGTTTAACAACAGCAACAGGTGCTGCGGTTACTCCAGAAACACCATTAGAAAAAGCTGCAAGAATATCTCAAATGTTTCCTGCACAAACACAAGGTGGAATTGATCCAGATCAATACTTAAATAGAATACAAGATATACAAAAACAACAACAAAAAGCACAGCTAACTAATACATTAGTTCAAGGTGGATTAGATATTGGAATGACTTACTTGCGAGGTAAGCTAGGTGGATTCTCAACTGGAGGTATTGTACAAACTCCATTATCAGGTGGTGCATTTCCAGGTACTAGTTTTATGGGTGCTGGCGGTGCTGGTTCTAGTTTAATGGGAGCAGGCGTTGCTGGTGGTGTAGGTTATGGATTAGGTAAATTAATTGGTGCTAAAGAATCTGAATCAAAAGGAATGGGTGCTGGTGCAGCAATTGGATACGCTGTAGGTGGACCTATTGGTGGTGTTATTGGTGGAGCACTAGGCGGTGTGTTTGGATGTTTCTTACCTGATACTAAAATTACTATGGCTGATGGCTCAGAAAAAGAAATTATTAATATTGATTTAAAAGACAACATTGCAATAGGTGGTGGTGTATTTGCTTTAGGTAAATTTTTAATTACAAACTTATACGACTACAAAGGAATTAAAGTTTCTGGAAGCCATATGGTTAATGAAGATAATCAATGGTTAAGAGTTGAAGATAGTCAATATGCAAAATCACTAGGTAATGATGAGCATGTTGTTTATACACTAGGTACACAAAATAGAAGAATATTAATTAATGATATTTTATTTACAGACTACTTTGAAGTTGATGAACAACTAGAATTAGTTTCTCAAGGCAACAAATATTTTAACTCTTGGAAAACACATTCTAACGAACTTCAGAATAAGAATGTAGATATTATGAATGCAAGCTAGACTTTGGAATTTAGATAAAGACTATAATTATTTAGTCAAATGGTGGAATCAATATGAGTTTGGAGTAGTTCCAAAAAAATGTTTACCACCACAAGGTATAATAGTTGAAGTAGATAATCAACCTATTTGTGCTGGTGGTTTATACAGATGTGTAGATTCTAACTTTGGTGTAATGGAGTGGATAGTTGCAGACAAAGAAGCTAATTTAAAAGTAACACATAAAGCTTTAAACTTATGTATTCAGGAAATTATAAAATTAGCTAAAGAGTATAATATTGAATTGATATATTCAATGACTGCAGAACAAGCATTACATAAACGATATACTAAATATCATGGATTTGAATTAGTAGAAAATAATGTAAAAACTTTTTTAAAAGACTTGACAAATTCGTATAAAGAGTTAGAATGGATATCAGATGATATTCAATTTGAAAAACAAAAAAATAGGAATATATAATGGCAATAGGACCAGGAGAAAAAGTAACGACTACAGGAATGATGGATGTTAGACCAACAACTCCTCAAGCACCAGATTTAAGTGCTTTAGGACAAGGAGGTCAACCTACTCCACAACCTAAAGCTGCACCTATGCCTGCACCAAAAACTGGTGATGATTTAAGAAGTCAATTTCCAGAAGCATCTGATTTGGAAATACAATTTGCTGAAAGGGCAAAATCATTAACGGATGAAGATATGGCAACATTACAATCTGTCTTATCTCCATCTGTTAGAACTGCACTAGGTAAAATTATACCAGAGTTCAAAGAAGTTATGGACGCTTATGGTAGCAATGAACCTAATGTTGTTATACCTTTATCTATGGCAAGTAACTTTGCTATGATAAAATATGGTGGTGCATCAGTTGAAGAAGCTATACAAAACTTTACATCTGATTTACTTGCATCATCTGAACAACAAGTTCAACCGATGGAACAACAAACAACTGTGCCACCTAGTCAACCTATGGCTCAACAACCACAAGGTTTAATGGCTAGCCCACAAAATATGGAACAAGTATAAGAGCTACCCTTATCCATAAGGCACTCAACCCAAGAGGTAAAAATAATGGAAGAAGAAAACAACGTTCAGGAAACTGAACAAGAGCTTGAAGCGACTGAAGAAAAACAAGAAGTAAAAAAGGAAGTTAAGATTCCAAATCAAAATCCTTATCACAAAGATTATGGTGATGATGATGATGAGACTAAAGCTTTTCTTTCTGGTAAACTTTCTAAATATCATCAGGAGCAGAGAGACAATAAGGCAAACGCAGCAACCGAACAGAAGGACACCGATGCGTCTGAAGAAACTGCAGACTCAACAGACACCAAGGCTACTCCTATCGCTGAACGCCCTGTAACTGCTGAAGATAAAGTCTTTAAGAAACGTTATGACGATCTTAAAAGACATTACGATTCTACGATTCAAAAACACAAGGACGAACTTCGTTCTTTACGAACTCAATTAGAATCAAGTACTAAACAATTTGTTCCTCCTAAATCTAAAGATGAATTAGATAATTGGAGAAAAGAATATCCTGATGTTTATGAGATGATTGAAACCATCGCTATGAACAAGGCAGATTCTAGAGCAAAAGAAGTTGAAGAAAAATATCAATTTCTACAATCTCAACAAGAACAGATTGCAAAGGAGAAAGCTGAAGTAGAACTTTTAAAACTACATCCAGACTTTAATGATATTCGTCAGAAAGAGGAATTTCATGAATGGGCTGCAAAGCAAGATCCTGTTATACAAAGTTGGTTGTATGAGAATACATCTAATGCGTCATTAGCTGCTAGAGCCATTGATCTATATAAAATGGATGCTGGTGTTAGTAAGCTAAACAAACAGGAAAAAGCTGATGTAAAAAAAGAAGCTGCTAAAGCAATCACCAAAACTAAAAAGAGTACTGATTCTGATATGCCAAAGAAAAAAATTTGGACTATCGGTGAGATTTCTAAATTGAAACCTCATGAATATGAGAAGTACGAGAAGGAAATAGACCTAGCACGTTTAGAAGGTAGAATCCAACAATAACCTTAAACTAAACAATACCAAATAGGAGGATATATATTATGGCTTTTGGTAGTGCTGGTGGATACGGAAATTTACCTTCAGGTAATTTCACTCCACAAATTTTTAGCCAAAAGGTTCAAAAATTCTTCAGAAGAGCATCAGTGGTAGAAGATGTAACTAACACTGACTATGCTGGAGAAATTGAAAACTTTGGTGATACTGTTAAAATAATAAAAGAACCTACAATCACTGTACAAGATTATGCGAGAGGTACAGCTGTTTCTACTCAAGATTTAGCTGACGATCAAATTACTCTTGTAGTTGATCAAGGTTCTTACTTTGCATTCAAAGTAGATGACATTGAAGAAAGACAATCTCATGTAAACTTTGAATCACTTGCAACTTCTTCAGGTGCATACTCATTAAAGAAGAACTATGACTACAATGTATTAAAATACATTTATGACAACGCTGCAACTTCAGCTGGTAATACTGGAACAGATGGTTCACCAATCGATGGTGATGATGCTGTTGACACATTAGCAGATGTTGTATCAGCTGCAAAGACAGTTCTTGATGGTAATGACGTACCAGAAGAAAATAGATGGTTAGTTGCACCGCCTGCATTCTTTCAACAATTAAGAAAAGCAGGTGCTAAACTATCAGACCAGTCAATTTTGAATGATGGTGCTGTATCACAAATCAGAAATGGTAAAGTCACTGACAGACCATTATTTGGTTTCAATATGTACATGACCAATTCAATTGCTGTGTCTAGTGGAAGTGCTTCTGCAAAAACATTTGGTTCATCTGGAGCAAATGAATATGCGTTCTTATATGGACACATGTCTGCAGTTGCAACTGCTAACCACATTGCTAAAACAGAATTAATCAGAGACCCTGATTCATTCGCAGATATCGTTAGAGGACTACACGTATTCGGAAGAAAAATCTTAAGAGACGATGCAGTTTACTCTGGCGTTATAACAATCGGTTAATAATAGAGGAGGACAAAAACAATGACTGCTTATAATAGTTCAAACAGTAATAGAATCCTTAAAGCTTCAAGCGATAAGGTTCGAATTATGTCAGAAGTTGTAGATTTCTCTTCTACAACTAATGCCATTGCTGACACTTTTGACGTGATTGGTATCCCAGCAAATACTTTAGTACTTGCTGCTGGATTAGACGTTATTAGTGCTGGTACTGGTTCTGGTACAATTGCTGTAGGAGACAGTGCAAATGGAGCATATTACTCTGCTGCTGCTGCACCTACATCTGCAGGACAAGCAACAATCACAGATGATTCTAAAGTCTACTCATCAGGAGATGACATTAGATTAACGATTGCTACTGCTGCAGTAAATGCAAAAGTAAGAGTATGGGCTGCTATGATTTCACTTGATCAAGGTGGAAACGCTGCAGACACTGATACTCAATCAGTAACTTTTAGTTAATAAATAAAATTCTTGGGGGGATTAAGTTCCCCCCTTGAGTACTTGGAATGCCAAATGGGTTCCATTTTATAACTCGCTTAACAAGGAGATAAAAAATGACATTAAATATGTTACCTTTATTCAATTCATTAACAGTAGGATTTGACTCTATGTTTGATGAATTATCAAAATTACCAACTTCAACTTTTCCTCCATATAATATTGAGAAAGTAGAAGAAGGAAAATATAAAATTACTTTCGCAGTTGCAGGTTTCAACAAACAAGACGTTGATATATCTTGCAAAGAAAATACTTTGAAAGTGTCAGGCAAAATTGAAATGCCAAAGAACGCTGACTACTTATACAAAGGTATTGCTGAAAGAGCATTCAATCAGTCTTTCAAATTAGCTGATTACACAACTGTAGTTGGTGCTGAAATGAAAGATGGTTTACTTCATGTAGAATTAGAACAAGATCTACCTGAAAGTAAAAAAGAAAAGAAAGTAGATATAAAATAAATTAAACAAAGGGAATCCCATCAACCATGGCAACTACCTATTTAACATTAGTTAATAGGACTCTTCGTGAGTTAAATGAAACAGAATTAACTTCAGCAACTTTCTCTAGCAGTAGAGGAGTTCAAACTGCAGTTAAAGATTTTGTAAATAAATCTATTCATGACATTTATAACGAAGCAGGTGAACTTCCTATTCTCTACACAGAAACTTCACAACAAACTTATGTTGGACAACAGGAATATGCTTTACCTGCAAATATGCGTAAGGTTGATTGGGATTCTTTTATTATTAGTTCTGGTGAATTATTAACTAATCCTGAATTTACTTCTGATATTAGTAACTGGACAACTTTATCTGGTTCTCCTAGTTATTCTTCTAATGGTAATGGAAGAATCTTATTAAATGATTCTGCTGTATATCAAGCTGTTACTACAGTTAAAAATAGACAATACAGAATACAAGTTAGATTAGTTGATACTTCATCATCAGGTTCTAGTTTAAAAATACAAGTAGGTACATCTGCTGGTGATACTACAAATTTAAATACAACTGTATCTGTAACAAATACAGGTGAAGGAAATATTTTAGATACAACATTTACAGCTACAAGTTCTACAACTTATATTACTATTGATAATGATTCAACAGATAATTTAGAAGTAGATTATGTTAGAGTAAGAGATAATACTTTAGTTCCAACTAAATTAAATTTTATTACTTATGATGCATTTTTACAAAACAGAAAACCAACTGATGATAGAGCAGGGGATGATGCTTTTGATAAGCCTATCTCTGTATATAGAAAACCAGATTATGGGTATTTTGGTTTAACCCCAATACCTGATAGAAGTGATTATGTAATTAAGTATGGATATTATATTACACACACTGATCTTTCTGCCTATGATGATGCTATTAGTTTACCTGATCGTTTTGCACCACTTATCATAGATAGATGTAAATATTATACTTATATGTTAAGATCAGATCCACAACATGCACAATTAGCAGAAAGAGATTATGCTAGAAAATTAAAACTACTACAAGTTGATTATGCTTCTCCTCAAGATTATATGAGAGATGACAGAGTATTATCTGGTAGTATCAACGTACAATTTATATAGGAGAAACACATGCCAGAAAGAGACATGAATAAAAAAGTTCAAGATAACTTAGATTATAAATTTGAAAAAGAAGATAAGCAAAGGATGGCTATTATTAATAACCCTAATCTTGATGCTTATGAAAAAAGAATGTTATTACAAGGAATCAATCCTTACGCAGAAGGAATGCCTACAATAACTAAAGAAGGTGAAAATATAATCATTAAAGAAAATCCTGAAGTAGAAAAAAAGATAATGTCAGGTGAGTAATGACTAATGCCAACAGCAGATTTAATTTCACCATTTGTTGTTAGCTGTGCTGGAGGATTAACTCTTAACAAAGATGTATTCTCTATGCAACCTGGTGAGGCTTTACAGTTACAAAACTTTGAGCCTGACATTGAAGGTGGATACAGAAGAGTTCAAGGTAATACAAAGTATAATACTAATATAGTACCTCAAGTTGTATCTGCAAATGAGAAAGTCGTTATGTCAGCTATATTTAATGGTCAAGTATATGCTGCACGAGGTGGTAGTATTCAAAGAGGAGCTTCAACGGGATCATGGACTTCTGTTACTACAGGTTTAACTACACCTACGGTTAATTATAATTTTAGAATAGTTAATTTTAATGGTACTGAAAAATTAATCGTATGTACAACTGTAGATCAATACGCATTAAGTATAGATACATCTAATAGTGTAACTACATTTAATGGCACAAATGCACCTCAGTATCCTAAATATGTAGAGGTATTTAGAGATCATGTATTTTATGCAGGTATGACTTCAAATCCAGAAGAAGTTGTATTTTCTGAACCATTTAATGAAGATGGATTTTTAACTGCAAATGGTGCTGGTAGTTTTAGAGTTGATACTGAAATTGTAGGATTAAAAGTATTTAGGGATGTTTTATATATTTTTGGTAAAGATAAAATATTTAAACTTGCAGGTTCAGCTAAATCAGATTTTGTAGTACAACCTGTAACAAGACAGATTGGTTGTTTAGATGGTGGTTCTATTCAGGAATTAGGTGGAGATATTATCTTTCTTGCACCAGATGGATTAAGAACAGTTGCTGGTACAGATAAAATTGGTGACGTTGAATTAGGCTCAATCTCTAGACAAATACAAGCAAGAATTGATGAAATAACTTTTGATAGAATTAGTTCGTTAGTTATTAGAAGTAAATCACAATACAGAATTTTTTATCCAGACGATGATGGAACAGAAGCTGGTTCAAAAGGAATTATAGCTGTATTAAAAACTAATTCTAATACTGGATCATTAGGATTTGAATATGCAGATATTGTTGGATTTAAACCATCATGTACAGATTCAGAATACAATGGTACAGATGAATTAATAGTTTATGGTGGTTATGATGGTTTTGTATATAAATTTGAAAGTGGTAATGTAATTACAAGAGCAGCATCTACTGAAAATATTGTAGCTTTCTATAGATCTCCAGATATGGTTATGGGTGATCCAGGTATTAGAAAGTATATGCAAAGAGTTAACTTAAACTACGAAGGTGAAGGTAGAGATGTTAATGCTCAATTATCAGTTAAATATGACTACGGTGATACTAATACACCACAACCACAAAAAATAAATATTACTGCAGCTGGTGGAGTTTCTTTATATGGATCAGCTATTTATGGAACTGGAGTTTATGACGCAACAGGTATTCCATTAGTTAGACAATCAGTAGAAGGTTCAGGATTTGCAGTAGCTTTAAAAATAGATGATAACCAAGGTGCAGATATAATATCTATTAAAGGTTTTCAACTAGAATTTACCCCAGGAGGAAGAAGATAACATGGCAGGATATTCAGCTAGACAAAGTACTTATACGTCAGGTGATACTATTTTAGCGGCTCATACTAATGATGAGTTCAATACTGTACTTGCTGCTTTTGATGCAGCTACAGGTCACAAACACGATGGTACTGCAGGAGAAGGTGCATATGTACCTTTAATTGCAGATTCTGATGCTAATAATAAAATTGTATCTGATACAGCTAATAATAGATTTGGAGTATTTGTTGAAGTTACAGGATCTCCTGTTGAACAAATAAGATTTCAAGACGGTGCTATTGTACCTGTTAATGATAATGATATTGATTTAGGTACAGGTTCTTTAGAATTTAAAGATGCATACTTTGATGGTACAGTTACCGTTGATGCTATTGCTTTTCCAACAACTACAGTTACAGATATATTAGATGAAGATACATTGTCTTCTGACAGTGATACAGCATTAGCTACTCAACAATCTATTAAAGCATATGTTGATTCACAAGTTGGGGCAATTGATACTTTAGCAGAAGTATTAGCTAATGGAAACAATACAGGTGGAACTAATATTAATGTAGATGATGATGATAAAATACGTGTTGGTGCTAATCCTGATTTAGAAATTTACCATGATAGTACATCTAATCAAAGTAGAATATATGCAGCGGGTATAGGCGACTTACGTATCGGTGCTGCAAATCTAAGACTTTCTTCTATTCTTGGTACAGAAACATACCTACATGGTACAGCCAATGGTGCTGTAACAGTTTATTATGATAACTCTATAAAACTTGCAACAACAAATACAGGTATTGATGTAACAGGTACAGTTGAATTTGATTCATTATCTGATGGTACAACTACCATTACGGGATTTGTAGATGAAGATAATATGTCTTCTAATAGTGCATCACTAATACCAACTCAACAATCTGTAAAAGCATACGTTGATTCTAGTGTAGCAAGTTCAGATACATTAGCTGAATTAAATGATACAAATATTTCATCACCAGCTTCTGGTCACATATTAGTTTATGATGGAACTGATAGTTTTGATAATGTAGCAGTATCTGGGGATATTACTTTAGCTTCGGATGGTACAGTTGCTATCGCTTCAGGTGCAGTTGTAAATGCTGATATTAATGCTTCTGCTGCTATTGCATACTCTAAATTAGATTTAACAGGTAATATTTTAAATGCAGACATCAATGCTTCAGCTGCTATTGATGCTACAAAGATTCATGATGGTACGGTTTCAAATACAGAGTTTGGATATCTGAATGGTCTTACTGGTGCTATTCAAGGTCAGATAGATGGTAAACAAGATTCAGATGCAGAACTAACAGCTATTGCTGGATTAACTTCAGCTGCTGATAAAGGTATTCAATTTACTGGTTCAGGTACAGCTGCAACTTATGATTTAACAGCTGCAGGTAAAGCATTATTAGATGATGCTGATGCTTCAGCACAAAGAACAACTTTAGGATTAGGTACATCAGCTACATTTGATGTAGGAACAGGTGCAAATAACATTGTACAATTAGATGGATCAGGTCAATTACCTGCTGTAGATGGAAGTCAATTAACTGGATTATCATATGCTAGTAATGGTTTTGCTGTAGCTATGGCAATTGCACTTTAACCTATTGACTTTTTTACGAACAACGATATAATATAATATAAGGAGAATAAATAAATGGCACAGGATTTTGAATCAACTGGATCACAGATAACAAATTCTGAAACTACTTTATTAACTGCAGATTCTGATGATGCTATTATTGGTTTAAGATTAACTAATATTACAGCAGCTACAGTAACTACAGATGTATACATTGATAAAGGTGGTTTAGGAACTGATAGATACATTGCTAAAGATTTAAGTATTCCACCAGCAAGTTCAGTAGAACTTATTCAAGGTGGTGCTAAAGTTGTTATGCAATCTGGAGATGTACTCTATGGGTTATCAAGTGCAGCAACAAGTGTTGATGTGTGGTTAAGTAGAGTTGATAGTATTAGTACATAGGAGATAATATGGCAGAAGTAAATGGAACAATATATGTAGGTGATAAACCTGCAACTGAAGATATATATCACCATGCTGCAACCATGGATCAAAATATGACTGTTGAATCTGCAGTACTTGCAGGTCCAGTTACATTTACTAATACAGTAACCGTAACAGGAACATTGGTAATAGTATAATGAGTAAAATAGAAGTCGACCAGGTCGATCCACAATCGGGCACAACGTTAACACTAGGAACTTCTGGTGATACTGTTGTTGTACCTTCAGGTGTAACTTTAGATGGAAGTAATGCAACCTTAACAGGTTTTAGTTATACTCTATCTTATACTAAAGGTACGTTTACTGGAGACAATACTACAACTGATTTCACCATTGATAGCGGTAGAGCTGTTGATGATGTTTTAGTTTATGTTAATGGATTTTTACTCACTCCTACTGATGACTATACGATTTCAAGCACAACATTAAGTTT